>ENA-OQCV01000022-OQCV01000022.1-human-gut-metagenome-genome-assembly--contig:-NODE-22-length-41874-cov-3.539464_pt1 | contig 41874 bp, 34 predicted proteins | sample MGYA00242766_ERZ504592 | MGnify/ENA primary metagenome ERZ504592 (study PRJEB26092, sample SAMD00036315) | human gut metagenome | host: Homo sapiens | study: EMG produced TPA metagenomics assembly of...
CTCATCTTGAGGCACAAAACCGCGATCGTTAGATACCGAATAGCTTTCGAGCTGCAAGTTGTCTTTGTTCCGAATACCTGAAGCTTCAACGAAATCCACGAACTTACGCTGTTCCCAAGCGGGTGTACCGGGTGTACCCCTGTCATGTCAGTTGTCCTCAAGTAAAGCAAAAAGGCTCCCCTGCGCATATGCGCAAAAGAGCCTTGCAAAATCAGCGGGAGCCGTTCGACGATATTACTCGACGGTGTTCTTCGGCACCTCGATGCCGTTGCCGAACTTGACGTCGCGGGCGGCGGCCACGCGGGACGGCAGGCCGTAGATGTCGATGAAGCCGTTGGAGGACTTCTGGTCGAAGCTGTCACCGGAGTCGTAGGTGGCGAGGTTGTAGTCGTACAGCGAGCTGTCGGAGCGACGGCCGGTGACGACGGCGCGACCGCCGTGCAGCACCATGCGAATCTCGCCGGAGACGTACTTCTGGGTGTCCTCGATGAAGGCGTTGAGCGACTGGGTGGCGGGGCTGAACCACTGCGCATCGTACACCAGCTCACCCCAGCGCTTGTCGATGTCACGCTTGATGCGGTGCTGTTCGCGCTCCAGGCAGCAGTTCTCCAGCTCCTGGTGTGCGGTAATCAGAGCCACGGCGCCCGGAGCCTCGTACAGCTCGCGGGACTTGATGCCGACCAGACGATCCTCGATCAGGTCGATACGGCCGATGCCCTGGGCGCCGGCGCGGCGGTTCATCTCCTCGATGGCCTGCAGCGGGGTGACGTCACGGCCGTCGATCTTGACGGGAATGCCTTCCTTGAACTCGATGACCACTTCGTCCTCGACGGGCGGGAACGCCGGGTCGTCGGTGTAGGAGTAGCAGTCCTTGGTCGGGCCGTTCCACGGATCCTCAAGGAAGCCGGTCTCGATGGCGCGGCCCCACACGTTCTGGTCGATGGAGTACGGGGACTTCTCGGTCTGGGTAATCGGCAGCTTGTGCTCCTTGGCGAACGCGATCTCGACGTCACGGGTCAGCGACAGGTCGCGAATCGGGCTGATTGCCCTCAGGGTCGGGTCGATGGACGAGATGGAAACCTCGAAACGCACCTGGTCGTTACCCTTGCCGGTGCAGCCGTGGGAGATGGTGTCGGCGCCGAACTGGTGGGCGGCGCGCACGAGGTGCTTGGAGATCAGCGGACGGGAGATGGCGGAGACCAGCGGGTACACGCCCTCGTACATGGCGTTGGCCTTCAGGGCCTTCATGCAGTACTCGTTGGCGAACTCGTTGCGGGCGTCGACCACATACGCCTCGACGGCACCGCAGGCGAGCGCACGGTTCTTGATGGTCTCCAGGCTTTCGCCGCCCTGGCCGACATCGAGGGACACCGCGACGACGTCCTTGCCGGTACGATCCTTGAGGTACGGGATGGCCACGGAGGTGTCAAGGCCACCGGAATATGCGAGTACGATTCGGTTGTTGTCTGCCATGGGATGCCTTTCTACAAAAACAAACTGCTGCAAGTATATACGAATGTCTGTATATTTATGCAATCGGTGTGGCGAATACTGAAACGGGCCCCTTCCCGAGCGATTCAGTTCTTCGACGCGAGCGTCAGCAGCCACTGCGAGCGCTCGAAGGCGATGTCGTCCTCGGCACATATCACCATCACCGTGTCATCGCCCGCGATGGTGCCGAGCACGCCGTCGATGGGCTGCTTGTCGATGACGCTCGCCACATACTGGGCCGCGCCCGAAGGCGTGTGGATGACGACCAGGTTCTTGGCCGACGCGACCGATGTGACCAAGCCGCTGAGCACGCGGGATATCTGCTGCTCGGCCTTGGACCCGATGCCACTGCCGACCGACTCCCTGAGCGGACGGTCGCCGATCGTATAGGCGATGCTGCCGTTGGACAGTCGCGTCTTCATCGCGTTGATCTCGTCCAGATCTCGGCTGAGCGTCGCCTGCGTAACCTCGATGCCCTCCTGGGAGAGCAGATCCGACAGTTGCGACTGGGACGTGACGATGTGCTTGAGCAGCACCTGTTCGATGGCGCTCAATCGCGCGGCACGTGTGGCCGGCCGCTGCACGGGAGGTGTCGATTCACTCATTTATGCCCTTTCCGGTGGCTTGCTGAACGTCTGCGCACCCTGCAAGCCACCCGCATACTACGGCATCGAGCATTAGGCCAGCAGCGATTCGTCGCCCCGCTGCTGCCCGATCAACCAGGTCAACAGCGCCTTCTGCGCGTGCAGACGGTTCTCGGCCTCATCCCACACCACGGACTGCGGGCCGTCGATCACCGACGCGGTGACCTCCTTGCCGCGGTATGCCGGCAGGCAGTGCTGGAACAGCGCGTCGGGCTTGGCCAGAGCCATGAGCTCGTCGTTCACCTGATAATCCCGGAACGGCTTGGAGCGGATGGCGTACTCGGCTTCCTCTCCCATCGACACCCACGTGTCGGTGAAGATGCAGTCGGCGTCGGCGACCGCCTCCCGCGGATCGGTGGTGACCAGGATGGAGCCGCCGTTCTCGGCGGCGATCCGCTCCGCGTCGGCGACGATGGCGGGATCGGGAAGATACCCGAACGGACCGGCGATGCGGACGTTCATGCCTGCGGTGGCGCCGCCCAGCAGATACGAGTTGGCCATGTTGTTGGCCGAATCGCCGAGATAGGCGATGGTCTTGCCCGGCAAAGCATCCACACCGCCACGGTGCTGCGCGATGGTGAGCAGGTCGGCGAGCACCTGACAGGGGTGGAACTGGTCGGTCAGCGCGTTGACGACCGGGCAGGTGGCGTATTTCGCCATCTCTTCGACGCGGTCCTGACCGAACGTGCGCCAGACGATGCTGTAGGCCATGCTGGTGAGCACTCGCGCAGTGTCGGCGACCGGCTCGCCGCGGCCCAGCTGGGAACCGGACTTGTCGATGACCAGCGGATACCCGCCGAGTTCCGCCACGCCGATGGAGAAGCTGGAACGGGTGCGGGTGGAGGGCTTGTCGAACAGCACGGCGACGGCCTGGGGGCCGGCAGAACGGCTGACGGTAGAAGCGGTTCTCGCGGAATTTCATGCCGAGTTCCAGAATCTGCTTCTGTTCGGCATGGTTGATGTCGTCGTCACGCAGCATATGGCGTAGTTGACCGGCCATGAGGTGCTCCTTCTGTGGTTCGGGATGGGTGCGGATGTTGTATCGGCTTGGGCTGGCGGGGCGGGCTGGTTGTCGCGGCCCGTCCCGTAATCGTCGTGGAGGTCAGTCGTTGGGCAGGTCGGCGGGGATCTTCGCGAGGATGGACACGGCTTCGTCGATTTCCTGCTCGGAGACGATCAGCGGCGGTGCCAGGCGCAGTGCGTCGGGTGCGACCGCGTTGACGATCAGGCCGTGTTCCAGGGCCCAGTTCATCGCCGCATGCGAGCAGCGGTGGGACAGGAGGATGGCGTTGAGCAGACCGCGGCCGCGCACGGAGGTGAACAGCGGGTTGCCGGATGCCATGACGCCCTGGCGCAGTTGCTCGCCGCGCTCTTCGGCGTTCTCGACCAGATGCTCGTTCTCGATGGTGTCCAGCGTGGCGAGGGCCGCCGCCGCGCCCAAGGGATTGCCCGCGAAGGTGGAGCCGTGGGATCCCGGCGTGAACAGCGCGGACAGCTTGCCTCCGAATGAGATCATGCCGCCCATGGGGAATCCTCCAGCGACGCCCTTGGCGAACGTCACGATGTCGGGAGTGATGCCGCCCGTCAGGTCCTCGCGCTGGAACGCGAACCACGAGCCTGTGCGACCGATGCCGGTCTGGACCTCGTCGATGATGAGCAGGGCGTGGTTGATGTCGCACATCTCCCGCACCTTCTTCACATATGCGACGTCCAGCGGACGCACGCCGGCCTCGCCTTGAATGAGTTCGAGGATGACCGCGGCCACAGGACCCTTGCCGTACTGGCCGAGTCCGGTGGCAGAGAACGCCTCATACATCGCGATGGGGTCGCCTGCACGCACGAATTCGATGTTCGGCACCAGCGGCTCGAACGGCTTGCGGATCACGGGCTTCCACGTGGCGGACAGAGCGCCCATGGTACGGCCGTGGAATCCGTGGGTGAGCGCCAGGATGCGCGCCGGCTTGCCGCCGATGCTCGGGCTCGCGCCCGGCAGCGTGCGACCGTACAGCTTGGCGAGCTTCAGCGCAGCCTCATTGCCTTCGGCACCGGAGTTGCCGAAGTAGACGTGGGAGCCTTCCGGGGCCCCGGCGAGCTCAATCAGTCGCGACGCGAGCCTGATCTGCGGCTCGGTCGCGAAATAGTTGCTCACGTGGGCGCATTTCGCGGCCTGCTCGGACACCGCCTTCACCCATGCGGGGTGCGCGTAGCCCAGCGAATTGACGGCGATGCCCGCGAGGAAGTCAAGGTATTCGTTGCCGTCCACGTCCCATACGCGCACGCCTTCGCCGTGGTCCATCACGCGCAGCGGCGTGCCGAACACGTTCATGTGGACCTGGCTGTACTGTCCCAGCCATTGCGAGTCGGTGGGGCCGAGCGTTTCCTTAGTAGGCATAGGAACTCCTCATTTCGATGCCATCATCGGGCACAACCATGGTGCCGATGCCGGCGGTGGTGAAAATCTCATTCAGGATGGAATGCGGCTTGCGGCCGTCGATGATGTGCGCCTGCGGCACGCCGCCATCGAGGGCGCGGACGCAGGCCTCCATCTTCGGGCGCATCCCGGATTCGAGGTCGGGAAGCATGTCACGCAGGTTCTCCACACCGATGCGGCCGATCAGCGAGTTCTTGTCGGGCCAATCGGCGTACAGGCCGTCGACGTCGGTCAGGATGATCAGCTTCCTGGCGCCGAGTGCCGCGGCCAGCGCGGCGGCGGCCGAATCAGCGTTGACGTTCAGCACTTCCGTGGCGTCGTCCTCATCGGGGGCGACCGAGGAGACGACGGGGATGCGGCCGGCCGAGATCAGGTCCTCCACCGCGGAGGCGTCGACGCTCACCACGTCGCCCACCAGCCCGATGTCGGTAGGCTTGCCGTCGATGATGGGTTTGCGCTGCATGGCGGAGAACAGGGCGCCGTCCTCACCGGACAGTCCCACGGCGAACGGCCCATGCGCGTTGATCAGCCCGACCAGTTCCCTGGACACCTTGCCGGTGAGCACCATGCGCACCACGTCCATGGCCTCCGGAGTGGTGACGCGCAGGCCGCCCTTGAACTCCGACTTGATGCCCAATGCCTTGAGCATGTGCGAGATCTGCGGGCCGCCGCCATGGACGACGACCGGATGCAGGCCCACCTGCCGCAAAAAGCACCATGTCTTCGGCGAAGCAACGCTTGAGATGCTCGTCGACCATGGCGTTGCCGCCGTATTTCACCACGATGCGCTGCCCGGCGAACTCCTCCAGCCACGGCAGCGCATCGATCAGCACCTCCGCTTTCTGGTCGGCGCGCAGGTCGGTGTGCACGTCGAAATGGAACCCTGGTCCCTTCAGTTCAGTAGCCATATTCTCCTCTATCGCATCCCGCTTCTCCGGCCGGCATGTGCCGGGAGGAACCGGGAGACTAGCTTTCGTAATCGGCATTGATATGAACGTACTCGTGGGTGAGGTCATCGGTCCACACCGTGGCCTGTTCGTCACCGGCGTTGAGATCGATGTCGATGTGCACCTCGCGGGGGGTCATGTCGACTTCGGAGCGGTCGCGTCCCGCGGCCCCCATTCTCGCAGATCCTCACGCCGTTGACGTCCACGGTGACCTTCTGCGAATCGTAGGGCGCCTCTTCGCCGGTCATCCAGAACAGTGCCGGCCGGTTACGCAAGTTCGCTTTCAATGCGACCAGGAATGTGGTCCACATGGTTTTCTCCTTACTCGTTCCCGCCAGCGGGGGCAAGATGGTCAGTCTCCTCAGTGCCTTGCCGGTGAGTTCGAGGAACACGTCGTTCAGTGTCGGCGGATGGCTGGTAAGGTGGCCGATGTTGGCGCCGGAGCGTTTGACAGCGTCGAGCACATCGGTCAGGTTGTGCTCGCCCCGCCTGCATCGTATGTTCAGTTCCTTGCCGCCATAGACGGCTTCGATGACGCACGGCAGCGCTCGGACATCAGCCAACGCGGCATCTGTCAGGTCGAGCGTTTCGATGGTGATGCGCTCGCCCGTGTCGATCATGTTCTTGAGTTCGTCGGCGGTGCCGAGCGCCAGGTGACGGCCGTGATCCATGATGAGGATGCGGTCGCAGATCTGCTCGACCTCCTCCATGTAATGGCTCGTGTAGATCACCGTGGCACCTGACCGGTTGAGACGACGGATGCCTTCCAAGATGGAATTACGGCTCTGCGGGTCGACGGCCACGGTCGGCTCGTCGAAAAAGATCAGGTCAGGCTTGTGCGCGATGCCGCAGGCGATGTTGAGACGCCGCAGAAGGCCGCCGGAAAGCTTTCCGGGCCGGAATTTGCGGAAATCCTGCAATCCGACGAATTCGATCGCCTCCTCGACCAGCGGTGCGCGGTCGGCTTTGCCCGGCACGTACAGCGAGCAGAAGTAGTCGATGTTTTCCGTGACGGTCAGTTCGTTGAATACGGCCACGTTCTGCGGCACGATGCCGATGCGCCGTTTCAGCGCGTATGAGGTCGGCGTCATCGGCTGGCCGAATACGTGGATCGTGCCCGAATCGTAGGTGAGCAGCGCGAGGATGCAGTTGATCGCCGTGGTCTTGCCGGAGCCGTTCGGCCCGAGCAGGCCGAAGATCTCGCCTTGCGTCACGTCGAGGTCGAAATAGTCGAGCGCCACCATGTCACCGTAGCGTTTGACCAGTTGACTGACATGCACGGCCGGCACTGCGTCGGGTGCCACATCGCGTCCGGGGGCTGTGTTGTCGGTTGCCATAGCCGCTCCTTTCTTTGATGATTACATCATCCCAAGAGAGTGTCGGCGATCGCCACCTGCAAACGTCACGACTTGGCCGCGCACCCGTGACATTTGTCATCATTTCGCGGCGCCACTTGCCCCCGCCAGCGGGGCGGAGCACGCTATACCCGCTCGGTTGGGAAAGAGTGCCGCCAGATGAGTTTGCGCAGTTCCTCTATGCCGAGGATCACGAACGGGATGCAGCACAGGTATACGTAGTCGTCCCGGCCCGGGGGCGTGGTGTGGAACACGGTCTGCAATAACGGCACTTCGGTGATGAGCACGAGCAGCACGATCTCGGTCACGATGCCGATGTTGATGGTCCGGTTGGAGAACAGACCCATCGTCAGGGAGCCGCCACGCGGATTATCCGCCACGATCGGCATGTTCGTGGAGTTCCTTCCACCGCTAGACTGGTATTGAAACGAATGACGATCCGGGAGGTGCCATGCGCGTGTTGGCCGAGGAGGGTGTTCTGCTCGCGTTGGGCACCGTGCTCGCCGTGATGACCGGGAGCCGCACCGATGCCGTGTTCATCGCGGGGCTTCTGCTGGCCGTCTCCGTCACCGGACTGGTCGAATGGCTGCATGCCGATGAACGATGGCCGTGGTTGCCTTGCGTGGCGTATCTGATCGTCGCCGCGGCGGTGCCCGCATGGTGCTCGTTCATGCCGCTTGTCGCCTACGATATGGCGCGTCTGGCTGCCGCAGGGCGCCCCTCGCGGCTGGTGACGGCCGTGCGCTGGCTATGGGTGTTGCCGTTTGCGGCGCTGTGGTTCGTCCACGTGTCACATGCCGGTGTCGCGGCCGGAGCCGCAGATGCCAACAGCCATATGCAGGCGCTGGCTCTTACGTTGACCGCGTTGCTCGGATTCGTCGCGGGACGGTCCCGCGAGGCTTCGGATGGGAATCGGCGTGCGCTGTTGCACGCTCAGGATATGGCCCGTGAAGCCTCCCGTTCCGTCCGCTCGCGCATCGCCGATATCGATGAGGAGCGCGCGCAGTCGGTCCGCATGGCGACGCTCGGCGAACGCACGCGTATCGCCCGCGAGATCCACGACAATGTGGGGCACCTGCTGACTCGTGCGATCATGCAGGCGCAGGCCGGCAGGGCCGTGGCCGAGGCGACCGATGACGAGGTCGCGGCCCGTGGATTCACCACGCTGGGCGAGACCTTGGACGATGCGATGACGATGGTGCGCCGCTCGGTACATGACCTTGAGGATGATGGCACCGATTTCGCCGCGCAGATCGAAGCCGCCGTCGCCTCATTCGACGGCATCTCCCCGGACTTCTCGGTGTCGTTGGCGAACGACGTCGACACGGCCCCGGCCCCGGTGTCACGCTGCTTCGCGACGGTGATTCGCGAGGCGCTGGCAAACGTCGCGCATCATAGCGAGGCCCATGAGGCGAGCGTGACGCTGCGTGATTTTCCGACATTGTGGCAGTTGGTCGTCCAGGATCCAGGGCCCGCGATCCGCGCCCGTGATGCCCGCGGGCGGCGCCGGACGGACGGGGAGCCGCCTCGCGGCATGGGGCTTACCGACATCGAATCGCGCGTGCGCTCAATCGGCGGAACCGCCCTGTGCGGCCCGTATGATGGCGGATGGCGCGTGTTCGTGTCCGTGCCGAAGCAACGTTGGCATGCATCCCCGGGATCTTGCGCGAAAACAGACCAGCCGGCATTCATGAAGACGGCTGCCAGCACATCAGGGAACAGGGGGAAGCTATGAGAATCGCGATCGTGGACGACGACCCGATCGTCTGCCAGTCGCTGGAGACGATCCTGACCGCCACCGGCACCGCCGACGTGCTATGGAGCGTCAACGACGGCGGCGCGGCGATTCGCAGGTATTACGAGTCGCCGGAGAATCATCCGGATATCCTGCTCATCGACATACAGATGCCCGGCATGAACGGGCTGGACGCCGCGCGGGAGATCCTGACGAAGGATCCGGCAGCACGTATCCTGTTCCTGACCACGTTCTCTGACCAGGCCTATATCGAGCAGGCGATGCGGCTCGGAACGAAAGGCTATCTCATCAAGCAGGATGTGGCGGCGATCGCACCCGCCCTGCATGCGGTGATGGCCGGTCAGGTGGTGCTCGGCGCCGACGTGATCGGCAAACTCACCGGGCCGACGGCCAGTGCCGGATGCAAGGGGCCGGACGACGCCTCGGACACGGCCGGCGACGGCATCCCGCACGGCCGTCGTACGTCTGATGGCATCGATCAGCTGCTGAACGAACGGGAGCGTGACATCGCGGCGCTCGTCGCCGAGGGACTCGACAACCGCGACATCGCCGCCAGACTGTATCTGAGCGAGGGCACCGTGCGCAACCGCATCAGCGCGATGCTCGACAAGCTTGCTCTGACCAACCGCACCCAGCTCGCCATCGCGTGGCTCAACACCCACCGTTAGGCGGCATTCCCGTCCAACGCCGTGGCCGGGACGGGACGGGGGAACCGCTCTCAGCTGTTCTCCATGACGATGTTGTCGACGACATCGGCGACATGCTCGCAATCGTCGGTGCACAGCTCCAGATGCACGTACACCTCGTGCCAGGCGAGCACCTGCAGCGGGTCGGTGCAGGTGGTGTGCAGGCGGCGCATCGCCTCTACGAACAGGCGGTCCGCGTCCTGCTCGATCTTGTTGATGAAGAACACCTGCTCGCGCAGGGTCTTCGACCGCTTGAACCGGGGCAGCTCGCCGATCAGCTCCGCCATCTTCCCGCATGAGCGCTCGACCATGTCGACCAAGTCCAGCGCATCGGGTCGGATCTCCAGCACGTTGTCGTAATACATGCGGTGCAGGGCGCCTTCGATGCGGTCGGTGACGTCATCGAGCACGCTGCTCAGCCGCGCGATGTCGTCCCGGTCGAACGGAGTGATGAATGCGGTGACCAGCTCGTCCATCATGCCGTGACGGACCTCGTCCGCCGCCTGTTCGATGCGATGCATCTCGTCGAATCGTTCCAGCAGACGATCCGGTTCGTAATGGTGCATGACTTCCGACAGCAGATGTGCCGCCTGGCATGCATAATCGGCGCTCTGCTTGAATCCGTCGAAATAGAACGAATCGTTTTTCCTCGCCATATGCTGATCCTTTCTTGAAACGATGACTGATGCCGTGTGCCGGAGCGGTGTCAGAACACCAGCATGAACAGTTTTGCCATGACGTAGCTGATGATGCCGCAGCCGGGGAACGTGAACACCCAGGTGAGCATCATGTCGCGCACGACGCCGAAGTTAATCGCGGACAGCCTGCGCACCGCTCCGACGCCCATGATGGCGCTGGTCTTGGTGTGCGTGGTGGAAACGGGGATGCCGAGCACGGTCATCACCAGCAGGCACAGCGCACTGGACAGGTCCGCGGAAAAGCCTTGGTATTTCTCCAGCCGGACCATGTCCTGCCCGACGGATTTGATGATGCGCTCCCCTCCCACGCTGGTGCCGACACCCATGATCGTGCTGCACAGGATCATCAGCCACACTGGGATGATCACGCCTGCGACACCGGTCTGCCCACTGCAGAACGCCATGCCGAGGAACAGGACGCCGATGAATTTCTGGCCATCCTGCGCGCCGTGCATGAAACTCATGGCCGCGGCCCCGACGATCTGCGCATACGTGAAGAATACGTTGGCGCGCCTGCGGTCAAGCCCCGCGCAGATCAGCGTCACCAGCTTGCACACGATCCAGCCGATGCCAAATCCGAGCAGGAGGCTGGCCGCGAGACCATACAGCACTTTGACCCACTCCCCCATGTTGATGCCGCCGATGCCATCCTGGATGGCGATGGCGGCGCCGGAAAGGCCGGCGATTAGGCTGTGGCTCTCGGACGTGGGGATGCCCAGCAGCGACGCGCCCACACTGTAGACAACGATGGAGAACAGCGCCGCGCACAACGCGATCAGCGCGGCGTTCGTGTCGCCGCCGAAATCGACCATGTTGCTGATGGTGGACGCCACCGAGGCGTTCAGCTGCGTCATGATGAACACACCGAAGAAATTGAGCACCGCGGCCATGATCACCGCCGGACGGATACGTAGGCATCTGGTGGTGACGCAGGTGGCGATGGCGTTGGGGGCGTCGGTCCAGCCGTTCACGAAAATGACGCCGAGCGTCAGCAACGTGGTGATGGCCAGTGCCGGATTCGAACATACCTGTTGGATGAAATATGAGAATGATACATCCAAGAGAGTCATCACCTTCTTCTTCGAGGGACCGTCATGCGGTGGGTCGCATTCAGCGGACGTCTTGATTATATATGGAGATGACTACGTAGTGTGGATTTACCCGTCGTGTCATGACGACTTGTCGGTTTGTAGGCGATGACCATTCTCACGAGCGATATTGTCGCTTGGTGGAGCCTGACGAAAAAAAGGGCTTCCGGATTGCTCCGGAAGCCCTTTCAGCTCAGATCCTGATAAGAATCAGGCGATCATCACTCGTTGTCGCCAGCGGTGGCGGCGGTGGCGGTGACGGCGCCCTTCTTGTCGGTCTTGACGCCCGAGTACACCCAGTCGGTGTAGTCCGGGTGGTCGTAGCCCTTGTCGACCGCGAACTGGAACGCTTCCTGACGGAAGTCCTCCAGCTTCTGGATCTCGTCGGCGTACTTGTCGGCGTCGATCATGCGCAGGGCTTCAGCGGTCAGCTCGTAGCGATCCAGCTCGTTCACGCGAACCATGTCGTACGGGGTGGTGGTGGAGCCCTCCTCCTCGTAGCCGTGGACGTTGAAGTTGTCGTGGTTCGGGCGATCGTAGATCAGGCCACGCACGTCGTGGGCGTAGGAGTGGTACGCGAACAGCACCGGCTTGTCGGCGGTGAAGATGTCGGCGAACTCCTCGTCGGTCAGCGCTTCGTCGTTCTCCTTGGCGGACTGCAGGGAGAGCAGATCAGCCACGTTGACGACCTTGAACTTGATGCCCAGGGCCTTCAACTTGTCGGAAGCGGCCATGATCTCCTGGGTCGGGACGTCGCCGGCGGCGGCGAGCACGACCTGAGCCTCATCGTTGGTCTTCGCGGTGGAAGCCCAATCCCAAGCGGCGGCACCCTTGGCGAGCTCGGCACGAGCCTCGTCCAGGGTCAGCCAGGTGGCGGCCGGCTGCTTGCCGGCGATGATGGCGTTGATCTTGTTGGTGGACTTGTAGCACTTCTCGGCGATGGCCAGCAGCATGTTCGCGTCGGTCGCGAAGTAGATGCCGATGACGTGATCGTTGTGGAAGCACTTGTTCAGCAGGACGGAGGTGACACCCGGGTCCTGGTGCGAGAAACCGTTGTGATCCTGACGCCACACGTGCGAGGAGACCAGCAGGTTCATGGAGGCGATCGGCTTGCGCCACGGAATCTCGCGGACGGTAGCCTCAAGCCACTTGGCGTGCTGGTTCAGCATGGAGTCGATCACGTGCACAAAGGACTCGTAGGAGCTCCAGATGCCGTGACGGCCGGTCAGCAGGTAGGCCTCGAGGAAGCCTTCCATCTGGTGCTCGGACAGCTGCTCGACGACCTGGCCGGAGACGTGCATGTGCTCGTCAACCTCATCGGAGATGTAGCCGGCGTCCCACTGCTTGTTGGTGACCTCGTAGGAAGCCTGCAAACGGTTGGAAGCGGTCTCATCCGGTCCGAAGATGCGGAAGTCGTGCATGTTGTTCTTGATGATGTCGCGGGTGTAGACGCCCAGACGACGGGTGGCCTCGAGCTGGCCCCAGCCGTGTCCGAACTCCTTGACTTCCTTGACCTCGTAGTCCTCGAGCGCCGGCAGCACGAGATCCTTGCGGATCACGCCACCGTTGGCGTTCGGGTTGGCGCCGATGCGCAGCTCGCCCTTCGGCATGAAGGCCAGGACGTCGTCCTTGACGGCGCCGTTGGCGTCGAACAGCTCTTCCGGCTTGTAGGACTCCAGCCAGTTCTTGAGGACCTCGAAGTGGGCCTCGGTGTCGCGGGCGGAAGCCAGCGGCACCTGGTGAGCGCGCCAGGAGCCCTCGGTCTTCTTGCCGTCGATGTACTTCGGGCAGGTCCAGCCCTTCGGGGTGCGGAAGATGATCATCGGGTAGAACGGACGGTGCATGTTGTCCGTGTTCGCCGCGGCCTTGATGTCGCAGATCTCGTCCCACACGGACTCGAACAGCTCGGCGAAGCGACGGTGGATGGACATGTGGTCCTCATCGTCGAAGCCGGCGACGAACTCGTAGGGCTCGTAGCCCATGCCGTGGAAGAACTCGTGGAGCTCTTCATCGGAGATGCGCGACAGGATGGTCGGGTTGGCGATCTTGTAGCCGTTAAGGTGCAGGATCGGCAGCACGATACCGTCGGTGCGCGGGTTCACGAGCTTGTTGGACTGCCAGCCGGTGGCCAGCGGGCCGGTCTCGGCCTCACCATCGCCGACGATGCAGGGAACGAACAGGCTCGGGTTGTCCATGATCGCGCCATAGGCGTGGGACAGGGCGTAACCCAGCTCGCCACCCTCGTGGATGGAGCCCGGGGTTTCCGGAGCGAAGTGGGAGGGGATGCCGCCCGGGTAGGAGAACTGGCGGAAGAACTTCTGCAGGCCAGCCTCATCCTTGGTAATGTTGGGGTACGTCTCGGTGTAGGTGCCGTCCAGGTAGGACTGGGAGGTACCGGCGGGGCCACCGTGGCCCGGGCCCATGATGAACACGGTGTTCTGGCCGTGATCAGCGATGAAGCGGTTGATGTGGCCGATGAGGAAGTTCAGGCCAGGGGTGGTGCCCCAGTGCCCCACCAGACGGTGCTTCACGTCTTCACGGGTGAAGGGTTCCTTCATCAGCGGGTTGCTCCGCAGATAGATCTGGCCGATGGAAAGGTAGTTGGCAACGCGCCAGTACTTGTCCACGCCTTCAAGAGCTTCCTCGGAAACCGGAGCGTTCAGCTTCTTCCAAGGGGTGCCAATAACAGGACTCGTCATGTGTACTCCTGTACTCCTGCACAGTGATGTGCAATTGATCATTATCGTTCGGTCATGGGCTCTCGCGAAGCCTTGCGATTTCGCGGTTGCCCAATCCCAATCGTTCATCATGGTACGTTGAGAGCAAGACTTTTGGCAGCCTTTTTTGCATGTGTGTTCGAAAATGTTAGATTAATTGTATGAATTATGAGTGAATAACCGGGGCCCTCACAGGTTATATTACGGCTCCATCCAGTGAGAAACTTTTATTTTCCAACGATTTCAGCGATCTACCGGTACGCCGCGTGTTCATGCAGGCAACAGAACATGCGGCGTGTTGTTCATATTAACAGCGTTAATTGTTCGGTTTGTGAAACGGTGCGTCGCTCCCGGACGACACCCGCCCATCGCACACGCCAATGTCGGCTCGAATCGCCACAATTGATGTGACATACTGTAAGAAGTCCACACAATACCAATGGCCGCAATCAACGATATCGCCCATACCTATGTATCCGCTATCGCGCGCGGCCGCATGAAGGGAGTCCCATGGCTAACGGCCCGGTGCTTGTCGTCGATTTCGGCGCCCAATACGCGCAGCTCATCGCCCGTCGCGTGCGCGAGGCGAACGTGTATTCGGAGCTTGTCCCCATTCCATGCCGGTAGACGAGATGCTCGCCAAGGACCCGCAGGCCATCATCCTGTCAGGCGGCCCGCATCCGTATTCGAGCCCGGCGCCCGCGCGTCGATCCCAAGCTGTTCGACGCCGGCGTGCCCGTGCTCGGCATCTGCTACGGCTTCCAGGCCATGGCGTACGCGCTCGGCGCCAACGTCGACAAGGCCGCGCTCGGCGAATACGGCAAGACCGACACGACCATCGACAAGACGGACGGGCTGCTCGCCGGCTCCCCGGCCGAGCAGGACACGTGGATGAGCCACGGCGTCGCCGTCAAGACCGCGCCCGCCGGCTTCGAAGTGCTCGCCCACACCGAGGGCGCGCCCGTCGCCGCCATGCAGGACGAGTCCCGCAAGCTCTACGGCGTGCAGTGGCACCCCGAGGTCAAGCACACCCCCCTCGGCCAGAAGCTCATCGAGACGTTCCTCCACCAGTGCGCCGGCCTGCCCGACAACTGGGACGCCTCCTCCATCATCGAGGACCAGGTCGCCAAGATCCGCGAGAAGGTCGGCGACGCCGAAGTGATCTGCGGCCTGTCCGGCGGTGTCGACTCCGCAGTCGCCGCTGCCCTCGTCCACAAGGCCATCGGCGACCAGCTCACCTGCGTGTTCGTCGACCACGGCCTGCTGCGCAAAGGCGAGGTCGAGCAGGTCAAGCACGACTTCGTCGCCGCCACCGGCATCCGACTGATCACCGTCGACGCCGCCGACGACTTCCTCGAAGCGCTCAAGGGCGTCTCCGAGCCCGAGCGCAAGCGCAAGATCATCGGCGAGAAGTTCATCCGTACCTTCGAGAAAGCCCAACGTCAGGTCCTCGAAGAGGCCGGCGCCCGCGGCAAGGAAGTCAAGTTCCTCGTGCAGGGCACCCTCTACCCCGACGTCGTCGAATCCGGCGGCGGCGACGGCGCGGCCAACATCAAGTCCCACCACAACGTCGGCGGGCTCCCCAAGGACATCAAGTTCCAGCTCATCGAACCGCTGCGCACCCTCTTCAAGGACGAGGTGCGCGCCATCGGCACCGAGCTCGGCCTGCCCGACGAGATCGTCTGGCGCCAGCCCTTCCCCGGCCCGGGCCTGGGCATCCGCATCATCGGCGAAATCACCAAGGAACGCCTCGACCTGCTGCGCGAGGCCGACGCCATCGCCCGCGAGGAGCTCTCCCGCGCCGGCCTCGACCGCGACATCTGGCAGTGCCCCGTGGTTCTGCTCGCCGACGTCCATTCCGTCGGCGTCCAGGGCGACGAGCGCACCTACGGCTCCCCCATCGTCCTGCGCCCGGTCAGCTCGGAGGACGCCATGACCGCCGACTGGTCGCGCGTGCCTTATGATGTGCTCGCCACCATCTCCACCCGCATCACCAACGAGTGCCGCCAGATCAACCGCGTGGTACTGGATTGCACGTCCAAGCCGCCGGCAACCATCGAGTGGGAATAATGCCCGAAAGGCCAAAAAGCCTTGAAGAGGCTGGACTTTTGGGTTACGGAATTGCCCCGTGACAACAAAATGACAACATTTTAGATTATTCAAGAATAAAGAGCTATCTGATTTCTGTTAGAAAAGTCAGATAGCTCTTTTTGTTTTACTCGGATTTAGTCGTTCTTCAGCCGGTCCTTGAACGCCTCTACCAGCGCATCGCTGAGATTCTGTGGTAGGATCAGGAAGAAATGCAGCTTATGGGATGAAAACAAATCCGCTTGTCTAGAATGCCCTCATTTGAAAAAAATTGACAGTTTTTGCGTTTTAAAATAATTCTGTGGAGGTGTGCAATATGGCTTTTTGCATTAACTGCGGGCAAGAACTTGCGGAGGGAGCAAAATTCTGCGCCAGTTGTGGTAATGCGGTAGATGCATCGCAAAATGGTGCAAAAGAACAAAGAAAAACCGTTTATGACGGAGAATTACATAAATGCACAACTAAAGTTAAGGCCGAAACCGCTGACTATGTAGGAAGATTACGTATTCAGCGTGAAGAGGGACAATATGCTATGCATAAGCAAACTCAATCTGCCAATATTGGTGCGTTTCGGGTTGAAAAACAGGCTGAAGTCGGTATTGCCGGCGCTGAGGCCCTGGGACATATGGGTGAAAACGGTGCAGGTGGAGTTGATTTAGGAAACGGCAGCGCAGGGCTTAATCCTGCCGCTATGATGGCGGGAATGGCTCTCGGCGGTGCTGTCAGTCATAATATTGCCGGAATTATGAACAACTCAATGGCTGGTATTAATCAAACCGCACCGAGCGGAGCAACACCTCCACCCGTTCCTGTTGTTGCATATCACATTGCGGTGAACGGGCAAGCAACCGGACCTTTTTGATTTAAATGTATTGCAACAAATGGCTACTTCAGGTCAGTTCAATGCTGATAGTTTGGTATGGAAAAATGGAATGTCTGAGTGGGGTAAGGCAGGCACTATTGATGAATTAAAATCAATGTTTGTTGTTATGCCACCTATTCCTCCGGTTGAATAATTATGAAGATAAATACAGACTTAGTTAAAGGTAAAAAATATTCCTCTGCGGTTAAAACCAAACACTCTTAAACATTCTCAGGAATATAGGGTGCTTGCCACTTTGCGTTACTTGTATCCTTCAAAGTTTGATACAATGATTACAGGCGAAGCTCCCGATCTTCAAGACAGTGCAAATAGTACGGGAATTGAGGTTACCGCCGCTGTAAAAGAAGATGATATGAAAGTATCTCGCGCCTTTTCCGAATTAAATCAGGGTAAACCTAAGGATATAGAAAAACGCAAAAATATCATCAAATCAAGCGGATATTTCTTTGTCCCTCTTAAAGATGAAAAGGTTGCGATATCTACCTCCGGAACTACCGACGGAGAGAAACGCTTTTTTCAAGAAAGCATACGAAGAAAGACGGAAAAAAATTCAGCAGTACCGATCAAATTTTAAGAGAATGGGACTTGCCATACTTTTGCCCGAAATTCCAACCTCTTATGCAGAAAATCACTTATCTGAGTGGATTACCGAACTGCTTGACGAGTCTGCAAACTTATTTGATTTTGTGTATGTTATTTCTCATCGTTTCTGTTTGTATTATGATACACAAGCGAAAATTACCGAAAAGCATTCACTCACCCAAGATGAAAGTTTGTCACTCGCTACGATTGGCAGAATGACCGCTGAGGGCGAATTAACAATGACAGATACAGAATGGCAATAACCACTTGATTTATGTGGTGTAATTAAGTATAATATCCTTGTCAGCGTGACAACAAAATGACAACAGGAATTATGATACACCGTAATTCTTGGATAATCTAAGTAATCCTGATAATCGGAGCTAAACGGTCTATACAAAATCGTTTAGGTCACGGTTTCAGAGGGCGAATGGGAGCGAATTTGGAATAACGGAGTATCCTCGTCGTTGCTCCTCAGTCGCGGTACCTTTGTACAGCTTCCTTCGGTGCGCCTAGAGGCCACACACGTTATTCCAATTCACCGGTGGAATTCGGCGATGTGTGCGTTAGCTGCGTTACGGGAAGCTCGACGTACCCTTGTACGCCTTCGCTTCCCGCGCCTTGCTACCGCACACATCGCCGAATTTCACTCGTAGATTCTTGTAAGACCCTCCCAGCCGCTTCGCGACTGGGAGGGGGTGGTCCTCGTAAAGAACCCGGTATAATCTGCAGGTACAGCGCTCCGTTCGGACGGGACTCTCACTGCACATGCGACAGGGATTCGACAACAAGAAATATATCGAGCTGCAGGCCGCCAACATTCGAAAGCGCATCGCGCAGTTCGGCGGCAAGCTCTATCTGGAGTTCGGCGGCAAGCTGTTCGATGACTATCACGCGTCACGCGTGCTGCCCGGCTTCGAGCCGGATTCCAAATTCCGCATGCTCAAAAGCCTCGCCGACGACGTGTAGATCGTCATCGCCATCAACGCCAACCACATCGAGAAGGCCAAGATGCGCGGCGACCTCGGCATCACGTACGACGAGGACGTGCTGCGACTCATCGACATCTTCCGCTCGTGCGAATTCCACGTCGGCTCCGTCGTGCTCACCCAGTACGCGGGGCAGCCGGCCGCGGACGCCTATCGCCGGCGCCTCGACCAGCTCGGCATCACCTGCTACCTGCACTACCCCATCGCAGGCTACCCCCCGACGACATCGAGCACATCGTCTCCGACGACGGATACGGGCGCAACGACTACATCGTCACCACGCGCCCGGTCGAACCGTCCCGGCCGCGTTTACCGACATGTCAACGCCCGGCAGTGAACGATCGGGTACTACAATGTCAGTAAGTGTGAAACAAGGCGGTCACACGAGCAGTACCATCCCCGACGAGGAGACAAACGTGACAACAACGAACATCTACATCGCAAGTCCTGAAGGCGCAAACGGACGCAACGTCGTGGCATACGGCGTGCTCAAGGCGCTGACCACCAAATTCAAGACCGCCGTATTCCGCCCCGCGGTCTCCAATCACGACCACTTCACCCCCATCCTGCTGAACGCCTCCAACGCCGGCCTCGGCGTCGCGCTGTCCACCGGACTGGACATTCACCAGGTGCGCAAAGACAGAAGGCTCCGCGGCGACATCGTCGCGGCGTTCAAGCGACGCGATGAACGTGTCCCGCGCGGACGCGGCGCTCATCGTCGGCACCGACAAGTCGCACGTCAACGACCCGACCGCCTACGAGTTCAACGCGAACATCGCCGCCGACCTGCAGGCCGGCGTCTTCCTCGCCGTGTGCACCATCGACCGTTGGCCTGACGAGCTCAAGGACACCGTCCGTCTCTCCATCGAAGGCATGGAGGGCCGCCGGCAACAAGGTGCTGGGCATCTTCGTGACGGGCTGCGAGCCGCGCCACTCCGTCTCGGTCAAGGACACGCTCGCGGACTTCGGGCTGCCGGTGTGGACGATCCCCCAGATCCCGTTCACCGAGGCGTCACAGGCCGATGCGGCGCTCGCCGCCTTCCAGGCGAACGTGCCGACCGAAGAGGTCCTGCGGGCCATCAGCGTCGAGATCGACTTCCCGATCACCTCGTACGCCTTCCAGTACAGCCTGCTCGGCCGCGCCAAGGCGAACAAGAAAACGATCGTGCTGCCCGAAGGCGAAGAGGACCGCATCATCAAGGCGGCCGACTACCTGCTGGAGCGCGAGATCGCGAACCTCATCATCGTGGGCGACAAGGGCGCGATCCTCGCCCGGGGCGCGGAACTCGGTCTGACCCATCTGGGCAAGGCGCGCTTCCAGGCCATGGACGACGAGAACATCCTCAAGCCCATGGTCGCCAAGCTGTGCGAGCTGCGCGCCAAGAAGGGCATGACCGAAGAGCAGGCCCGCAAGCAGCTGACCGACGCGAGCTATTTCGGCACGATGCTCGTCGTGCTCGGTTACGCCGACGGTCTGGTGTCCGGCGCGGTCAACTCCACCGCAAACACCGTGCGTCCGGCGCTGCAGGTCATCAAGACCAAGCCCGGGCAGAGGCTCGTCTCCGGCGCCTTCCTGATGTGCTTCAAGGACCACGTGACCGTGTTCTCCGACTGCGCCATCAACCTCAACCCGGACGCCGAACAGCTCGCGGAGATCGCGCTGCAGTCCGCCGTGACCGCCAAGGCGTTCGGCATCGAGCCCAAGGTCGGCATGCTCTCCTACTCCACCCTCGGCTCCGGCAAGGGGCCGGACGTGGACATCGTCGAAGAGGCCACGCGAATCGTCAAGGAGAAGGCTCCGGACCTGCCCGTCGTCGGCTCCATCCAGTTCGACGCCGCATGGTCGCCCGACGTGGCAGCCACCAAGGCCAAGGGCAACGACGTGGCCGGACACGTCAACGTGTTCGTGTTCCCCGACCTGTGCTCCGGCAACATCGGCTACAAGGCCGTGCAGCGTTCCTCCGGGGCGCTCGCCATCGGCCCCGTGCTGCAGGGGCCTCAACAAGCCCGTCAACGACCTCTCACGCGGTGCGACGGTGCAGGACATCATCAACACCATCGCATTGACCGCCATCGAGGCCCAGTGACGCGGGTGTTTTAGCGGTCTCCACGCGGTACAGCCGCTCTTACGACCAGCCCCCAGTCGCTTCGCGACAGACCCCCGCCAGCTGGGGGCACGTGCAATCTGTCGTTCGCTCTTCACCTATAACCAGCCCCGCTGGTTTACTTCACGGCTCAGCCCGTCAGCGGGGCTTTTCTCTTTGGTGGCTCTCGGCGAAACCTGCGGCGCTGATTTGTAGCAAGCAGCGAGTAATCTATCAGGTGGAAAGCCGTGTTTCGCGGTACGTATCAATCATGGAGGATGCCCACAATGGCGAAAACCGTCCTTGTCATCAATTCCGGTTCCAGCTCTATCAAGTATCAGCTGGTCGATCTTGAGTCCGGCGAAGGTCTGGCCTCCGGTCTCGTCGAGAAGATCGGCGAACCGGTCGACGGTCACTACAAGCACGAGTACAACGGCGAGAAGCACGAGCTCGAAGAGCCGATCCACGACCACGAGCAGGGCCTCAGGCGCGTGCTCGGCTTCTTCAAGGAGTACGGCCCGGACCTGTCCGAAGCAGGCATCGTCGCCGTCGGCCACCGTGTGGTTCAGGGCGGATCCCTCTTCCCGAAGCCGGCCCTCGTGACCGACAAGACCATCAACGCCGTCAAGGACCTGGCCGTGCTCGCCCCGCTGCACAACGGCCCGGAGGCCAAGGGCGCCGAAGTCATGCGCGCGCTGCTGCCCGACGTTCCGCAGATCTTCGTGTTCGATTCCTCCTTCTTCTTCCAGCTGCCGAAGGCGGCCAGCACCTACGCACTGAACAAGGAGATTGCCGACCAGTACCACATCCGCCGTTACGGCGCCCACGGCACCTCGCACGAGTTCATCTCCTCCGTGGTCCCCGGCGTCATCGGCAAGCCGGCCGAAGGCCTCAAGCAGATCGTGCTGCACATCGGCAACGGAGCCTCCGCCTCCGCCGAGGTTTCCGGCAAGCCAGTCGAAACCTCCATGGGTCTGACCCCGCTTGAAGGCCTGATGATGGGCGGCCGCACCGGCGACATCGACCCGGCCGTGGTCTTCCACCTCATCCGCAACGCCCACATGAACGTGGACGAGCTCGACACCCTGTTCAACAAGCGCTCCGGCATGATGGGCATGACCGGCTTCGGCGACCTGCGCGAGGTTCACCGTCTGGTGGCCGAAGGCAACGAGGACGCCAAGCTGGCCCTCGACGTGTACGTGCACCGCATCGTCAGCTACATCGGCAACTACACCTACCAGATGGGCGGCTGCGACGTAATCACCTTCACCGCCGGCGTCGGCGAGAACGACGACATCGTGCGCAAGATGGTGTGCGACAAGCTCGCCCCGTTCGGCGTCAAGCTGGACGAGGAGAAGAACGCGAAGCGCTCCAAGGAGCCGCGCATCATCTCCACCCCGGACTCCTCCGTGATCATCGCCGTCATCCCGACGAACGAGGAGCTGGCCATCGCCCGCAAGTCCGCCGAAATCGCCGAGAACGGCGCGGACACTTACGGCAACACGTTCACCAAGTGACGAACTGCCGTTAGCAGGCCGCAGTCCGCCTAACGCAAACGGACGAACATAAATGAGGGGCTGATTCCGCTGGGAATCAGCCCCTCATCGTATATCCGTGATATTCGTCGCGGTCACCGCTCCAACATGCCGGTCCACATGCCCACGAAATCGGGCAGTGTCTTGCGCGTGGTCTCCACATTGACGATTCTGACGCCCGGCACGGCCAGCCCGATCATCGCGGCGAACGTCGCCATGCGGTGATCAGCGTAGGATTCCATCACCTCACCGTGCAGACGTTCAACCGGCACAGGAGTGATCTCGATGCCATCCTCCAGTTCGCGGGCCTCTCCCCCGATGCGCGTGATCTCCGTGACCAGCGCCTCCAGACGGTTTGTCTCATGACCACGCAGATGACCGATGCCGAGCATACGGGTCGGAGCATCGGCAAACGCCAGTATCGCCGCGAGCGACGGCGCGATCTCCCCTGCCGCGGTCAGGTCGAAATCACCAAGACCATGCACATGGCCGTCGCCACTCACCTCGCAATACCGCACGCCGTCCTCTTCGGGGAACGAGACGCGCGCGCCCATGCGTTCCAGATATCCCGGCAGCAGTCCACCGGGCTGGGTGGTCTCAGCAGGCCAGTGCGGCACGCGCACCGTGCCTCCGGCGATCAAAGCCGCGCCGAGGAACGGCGCCGCATTCGACAGGTCAGGTTCGACGACCACGCGTTCCGGCAGCTGCAACGCGGCATGGCCGACTCGCCAGACGCGAGACTCCTCATCAGCGGTCGCATTGCCGCTCGCGCCGTTCACATCAGCGACGGTCATGCGGATATGCGGCAGGCTCGGCGTCTTCTCCCCCGTATGCCGCAACTCCAGCCCACCGGGCAGGCGCGACCCGATCAGCAGCAGACCGGAGATGAACTGTGAAGAGCCGGACGAGTCGATGCTCACCTTGGCGGCAGCGGAACCGTCATCGGCCTGTTTCCCATCATGACGCGGTGGCGTGATGGTGAACGGCAGCCGGCCGTGCTCGCCGTGGTATTCGACGCGGGCGCCAAGCTGTTCGAGCCCGTCGAGAACCGGCTGCATCGGCCTCGCGTATGCCTGATCGTCTCCATCGAACCGCACCGGGGCGTCCGCGAACAGCGCCAGTCCCGGCACGAAACGCATCACCGTGCCGGCGAGTCCGCAGTACACGCCCACATTGCCGCTGAATCGGCCGGATTCCGGCGGCGTCACCGTGACCGTGGTGTCGTTTTCCGGGTCGATGTCGCAGCGCACACCAAGCGCCGACAGCGCTCCCATCATCAGTTCGGTGTCGCGCGAGCGCAACAGCCCGACAAGCGTGACGGGCTTCGCGCCAAGCACGGCGAGGATCAGATACCGATTCGACAGGGATTTGCTGCCGGGGATGGTCACGGTCGCGTTCAGCGGGCCGTCAGCGGTCGGGGCCGGCCACAGGTTGTCATTGTTCGTTTCGCTCATGCGTCCAATCGTATCGTCTTCGTTCGAGTTATGGCATTTTCCGTCCGCATCGGCGGAATCGTTCGCGCCCATGTCGTCATTTCCGGCAACCGGGCCAGGCGAGCCCCAAACGCCACCGCGCGCATTCGACCTTTCATCTGTCAGCGCTCTCATGAACGCGGTCCTATACTGGGCGATACGAAAGGAGGCCAGGATGGCGACCATGATGCTCACATCGACGCTGCGCGGAGCCACAGGGATGATCCCGCATGCACTGCCCGGGCTGCACGGCGGTCGACTGGCGTACATCACGACCGCCGCGGCTGTAGAGCCATGGGGGTTTCGCGCATACGATGCTGACCCGCCGCCAACTGCGTCAACTGGGATTCCGCGTCACCGAACTGGATGTTTCAACGGCCGCTGCCCCCGACGTGCGGAGCACCCTCTCGGACGCCGCACTGCATATATGTCGGCGGCGGCAATCGTTCTTTCTGCTGCAGGAACTGCGGCGGACCGGTCGCGGATGCGCTGCTCGCCGAAGCGGATAGCCGACGGGATCCCGTATATCGGCGAATCAGCCGGTTCCGGTCATCATGTCGCCGGACATCGGCTACGTGCTCCATCATGGACCGCACGGATCGCGCCCCGGGTCTGCGCGACTACAAAGGACTCGGTCTGACGGATTTCCACGTGGTGCCGCATCTGGGCAATCCCACGATGGGTCAGGCGGCACGGCTCATCGTCGAACGGTATTCCACGGAGCTCGACCTACGCGCGCTCACTGACCGTCAATCACTGCTCGTCAGGGACGGCGGCACCACCATGTTGCAGTCATGACGGGGCATCACGGTTCGGGCACGACCCCTTTCCGGCGCGATTCGCCATCTTCTCTCCCCCGGTCATGGGCGAAAAGCACGGAATCACATCGTCATTGAACCGTATCTACGTTTCGAGGGGTTGATTTCGGTCTCGCCGGACATCTATCTACGTTTCGAGGGGGTGCCAGCCAAGTATGAACGCTCCCAAAACCGTGCAATCCCAGCAGCAAAAATGCGCTTAATACTTCGGATATCGCGTTTGGGCAACCCCCTGAAATGCAGATAGATGTTCCTGATCCATCAGATCAACCCCTCGAAATGTAGATACCACCAATTTCGCCCACACTAATCCCGATTTCACACCTCAAACGGCGATTAGCGCAGCCCGGGACCGCGTTTCCATTCGGAATTATTCAGGCGGCGGCCCACTGGCGACGATAGGATGGTCAACAGCGGCCAGCACCGCAATCACCACCGGCGCCATTGAAGGAACCAGCATGGAATTCGTCCTCAAAGGCATCTTTGACTACGCCGTCTCGAACGGGTGGATCGGTGAGAATCCTGTGGACAGGGTCACCGTGCCGAAGATCGCCTCCGACGACGACGACATGGTGTTCCTCTCGGTCCGCGAGGTCGAGTTGCTCGCGGACGAGGCGGAGAAGATCGGGAAGCCGGTGGACGGTCTGCTGGTCAGATGGCAGGCCTATACGGGATGCCGCATAGGCGAATCGCTTGCCCTTAAGGTCGGTGACGTGGACGCGGCCAAGCGGCGCGCCAGGATAGGCCGCACATGGACTGACGACGGGCACGGCGGTAGCATGCTCGGCACCCCGAAGAACGGAAAGGCCCGCAACATCGCGATACCACGGTTCCTCATGCCGCAGATCAAGGCGCAGATGGATGGCATGGGTGATGACGACTGGCTGTTCCGTGCCACCCGTGGCGGGAACGTCTGGACGAACGCGTGGCGGACAAGGATATGGAACAAGGCCGTCAAAGCGGCCGGCATGGAGGACGAGGGCGTGACCATACACAGTCTGCGCCACACATACGCGAGCTTCGCGATCGCCCAGGGCGCGGACGCGAAGACCCTGCAGATGCAGCTCGGCCACTCCTCTCCCAGCATCACATTGAACACCTACACGGCGCTCTGGCCGGAACGATTGGACGACGTGGCCTACGCGATCGGAGCCCTCCGCGAGCGCGAACTCGTGTGAATCGAGCATGGAGATCCCGCGGCGTTTGCATGCATTTGTATGCAGATTGTTTTCGACGGAAAAATAAGCCCTTGAAAACCTAATGTTTCCAAGGGCTCCGGTCGGGCTGACAGGATTTGAACCTGCGACATCCTGCTCCCAAAGCAGGCGCGCTACCAAACTGCGCTACAGCCCGATGTGCCCAGCCCAAGGCAAAGCACAAATGTTGAGTATACCATAGGCCGAGACTGAGCCCGTCTTCAATTATCGCCGGGTTCCGTAGGCCTTGGCAACCGAATCCGGGGCATTGGACTCGACCCGCATCTTCCACCCCGCCGATGGTCCAAATAATCGGCGCAATGCAGGCCCCCTCCCATTGCGTTCCTAAGTGCGCGCCGAAACGACGAGTGCGCGAACATAGGTACGCAAATGGCCCTGTTTGCGTACCTATGTGCGCACGGTCGTCGTTTCGGCGCGCACTTAGGAACGCAAAAATCCGGACGACACATCCAACGCATGAACAGGCACCACGCCGCATGCCGGTCATCGTCCCACGCCGCCCCGTCATAACCCCGTACCGTCGCGTCACAATCTCGTCCCGCACCGCCCCCTCCCCGGCCACCAACGCAACACAGCCGCGAAACCGCACGAGTACAATGGATATCCGGACGGCGAAAGGGTGTCATGGGACGTCATCAGCGAGCGGAGACCCTTGGTCTGATCTCATTCCTGATCTGCGCGATGGTCGGCGCGATAATGATGTCGCTGTACATGCAGTTCGCCCCGGCGATCTGGCAGATCACCCAACGACGTTTCATGGTGTGCGCGGGCATTCTGGCCGGTTGCGCCGCCCTGTCATTCTGCGTCGGTTACGCCAGCCACTCCCATTCGCTCAACCTGCAGCGCGGATGGTTCGCCCCGATTCGTCGCGTGTTCGAGATCCTCGCATTGTCGATCGTGTACGCGGCGACCGTGTTTCTCTCGTCATTCGCCCTACTCGGCGCAATCAACGGCATGATGGGGTCGGCGACGTTCAGCGGATACCTCACCCCCATCTGCGCCGGCTTCGCGGGCGTCGTCGGTTATATGACGTTCGTGCAGGCGGAGATGATGAACGCGAAGACGTTGGCCTCGCTGCTGCCGTTCTTCGTGATTTCCGGCGTGTGCACCGCCGGCCTGACCACCGACGACCCGTGCTGGTACCACAACAATTTCTCGCAGCTCGGCGACCGCACCACGTTCGCGGCCCGCATGTTCAACTCGACGCTGATGCTCGCCGGAACGTGCATCATCATCGTCAGCTACTTCGCCATCTCGGAGCTGATCACCACCAAACGCATACAGCGAGCACGCCATCAGATGAACAAAAGCACCGGCACCGCCGCCGATGACCGCGACATCACGCATTTCACGTTGCGTATCGCCATCCTGTCGCTGCTGCTGACCATATCCGGGCTCATGTTCATAGGCATCGGCGCGTTCCGCTATACGCCGCACCCGATCATGCACAACGTGTGCGCCAAGGGACTGACGGTCATCATGGGCGTGTTGATGCTCTCCCTGCCGTGGCTCGCCCCGCGGATACCGAAGGTGATGTCGGTGATTTCCGCCTTGGCGATTCTGATCTGCTCTGCCATCGGCATCAGGATGCTGATGGGCCAGGAAACGCTCACCAATCTCGAAGCGCTCGCCGGACTGCTGTTTCTGGGATGGTTCATCGTCTTCTCAAGGCAAATCGCCGCAATCGAGGCCGATCGTCTGCACGATCAGCTGATGATGCTGCAGACCGGCACTGGTGCCAGCACCGGTGCCGGCCCCGGCAATCCAGCCCGAGACGCGGACGGCTCCGGCCCCAACGAGCAGGTCGCGGAACTGCAATCCCGCCTGTCGAACGACCGGTAACACGCAAGTCACCGGTCGGCGCCTGCCTAGCGTAGCGCACACAGCGCGCAGGTGCGAAGCACCTGCCACGAGATCTCAGCTGTCCTCGCGACGTACCGCCGGGCAATCAGAACTCTTGAGCAGCAGGAAGCTGCGCGCCTGGGCGGTGATGGCGAATCCCGCCTCATAGCTCAGCTCCGGCCCCTTGGGGTTGTATGTATCGATGAGCAGCTGCCACTTCTTGCCATACCGCTCACTGGGCAGCGTGAACATGATCGGCTCGTAATGCGCGTTGAAGATCAGGATGAAATCGTTGTCGATCATCGGCGAACCGTACCAGTCAGTCTCGGGGATGCGCGAGCCGTTGAGGAACACCATCATCGAGAACGCGTGCGTGTTCGACCAGTCATCCATGTCCATGATTGATCCGGTGTGGTCGAACCATTCGATCTGCGGGATCGTCGAGACGTCCTCGCCCGGCTCACGCCCGGAGAAGAAGCGGCGCCTGTGCAGCACGGGATGCTCCAGCCGCAGATGGATCAGCTTGGACACGAACTGCAGCAGGTCCTCCTGCTCGGGCGTGGAGTCCCAACTGCGCCACGATATCTCGTTGTCCTGGCAGTAGGCATTGTTGTTGCCCTGCTGGGTGCGCTCCACCTCGTCGCCGCCGCAGATCATCGGGATGCCCTGGCTGACCAGCAGCGTGGAGAACAGGTTGCGCAGCTGCCGCTGGCGCAGGTTGTTGACATCGCTAATGGTTGTGGGGCCTTCCACGCCGCAGTTCCATGAACGATTGTTGCTTTCGCCGTCGCGGTTGTCTTCGCCGTTGGCCATGTTGTGCTTGTTGTTGTACGTGACCAGATCGTTCATGGTGAAGCCGTCGTGCGCGGTGATGAAGTTCACCGAAGCGACCGGCCTGCGGCCGTTGACCTGATACAGGTCGGAGCTGCCGAGCAGACGGCTGGCGAACTCGGGAAGCGTGGACGGCTGCGAGCGCCAGAAGTCGCGCACGCAGTCGCGGTAACGGCCGTTCCATTCGGACCAGCTCGACGGGAACCCGCCCACCTGGTAGCCGCCGGAGCCGAGATCCCACGGTTCGGCGATGAGTTTGACACGTGAGATGACCGGGTCCTGTTCGACGATGTCGAAGAATGCGGACAGCTTGTCGACCTCCTGGAACTGGCGTGCCAGCGTGGCGGCCAGATCAAAGCGGAAGCCGTCGACGTGCATTTCGGTGACCCAATAACGCAGCGAGTCGGTGATGAGCTGCAGCGCGTGGGGAGAGCGCATGAGCAGCGAGTTGCCGGTGCCGGTGGTGTCGAAGTAATGCCGCGGATCGCCATCTACCAGACGATAGTACGACTGGTTGTCGATGCCCCTGAAGCTCAGGGTCGGGCCCATGTCGTTGCCTTCGGCGGTGTGGTTGTAAACCACGTCGAGGATGATCTCGATGCCAGCGCGGTGGTATGCCTTGACCATCGCCTTGAACTCGTTGACCTGCTCGCCGCGCTGGCCTGAGCATGCGTAGGCGTTGTGCGGCGCGAAGAACCCGATGGTGTTGTATCCCCAGTAGTTGCTCAGTCCCTTTTCCTGCAGGAACGAGTCGTTGACGAACTGGTGGATGGGCATGAGCTCCAGTGCGGTGATGCCGAGCTTTTTCAGGTATTCGATCACCGAGGGGTGCGCGAGGCCGGCGTAGGTTCCGCGAATCTGCGGCGGCACGTCCTTGTTGAGGTTGGTCATGCCGCGCACGTGGGCTTCGTAGATGACCGAATCATGGTATGGCGTGTTCGGATGCTGGTCGTTGCCCCAGTCAAAATAGGGGTTGACGACTGCGGACTTCATGGTGTGATCGGCTGAGTCGAGGTCGTTCATTGGGCCGTCCGGGTCGGCGAAACGGTAGGAGAACAGGCTTTCGTCGCCGTCGATATTGCCTTCGATGGCTTTGGCGTAGGGGTCGAGCAGCAGCTTGTTCGGGTTGCACCGCATGCCCTTGGCGGGATCGTACGGGCCGTACACGCGGTAACCGTAGCGTTGCCCGGGTTGGATTCCGGAAATATAGTTATGCCAGACGTACGAGTTCTGCTCGGTCATCTCGATGCGCGTCTCTTTGTCGTCCTCGTCGAATAGACATAACTCGACCTTGTCCGCCACCTGCGAGAACAAGGCGAAATTCACGCCAGAACCGTCGTAGTTCGCACCCAACGGGTACATGGAGCCGGGTCGTATTTGCTGCATGGTCATATTATCGCACGCCAACGTGAACATAGTTAACTTCAAACCGATATAAAGAAAAATTCTCAGCAGACTATGTTTGTTTTACCATGAATACTCATTGTTTTTCAGAATTCGCTGAATCGTCTCATGCTGCATGGCGATGATGGAGTTCGACGCGGTGACCGGCACTCCGGCGAGTTGGCGCCAGGTCACCCACGCAGATTCCACGTGTTCGTCGGGATCGAACCGGCGCGGTCGGCTTTCCCAGCGTCGCAGGTGCATGACCATGATGTTGGCGAGCTCGTCGCTCATGCCTTCCGACGAGTAGAACGCCCCCACATGGTCGAATATGACGCCGTCCTCTCCGACCGGCACCACGCCGGTCTCCTCGGCGAGCTCGCGCAGCGCCGCCTGCTCCACGTCCTCTCCGTCGTCCATCAGTCCCGCCGGCAGACCGTAGGCGAACAGGTCGGAGCCTACGCGGTACTCGCGCTCCAGCAGGTACAGGTCCCGGGTCTCGTCATGGACGAGCATGACGACGCATGGCGCGTGACGGCACACCTGGCGACGCACGGTGACGCAGTCCCCGCCACCGGCCGGCAGCGCGATGCGCATGTCCTCCACGTCGAACACCGCCCCTTGGTACACGGTCTGTCGTGACAGCACGACGGCCCTGCGATCCCGGCTGTCCATGACGATGCCGTCGGTGGAGCGGTCGAGCAGCGCGTCGACCTGCCGGGTGATGTCGCTTGCGGCGGCGGTACCCACGGTTTCGGCAGTGCCAGCGGTGTCAGCGGTTGAACGGTCAGGCATGATGAATGGTCCTTTTTCGAAAGAAGTTGTCAGCGATGTGCAGCGGCAACCGGCTAGCCCCGGCAGGGGATGTTCAGCGTCCACGGATCGGTGTTCATCGTGATATGGGTGGTGCGTATGGTCTCCCCCCGTCGCCCGCTCGACCGCCGCGGCGATGTCGTCCGGGGCGTATCGGAACCACAGCGACTCGATGGCGGAATGCGGCGTGTTAATCAGCGCCGGACGCGCGACGGCGTTCCCTGCCGTTCCCGTATTCCCGGCCGAGGGGGCGGCCAGTCCGCGCGAGAGCAGCGACGCCTCGTACCGCGCCTGTTCCAAGGCGTCCGTCGCCGGATGATGGCGCAGGTCGCTGGTCACATACACATCGGCTCCGCTGGCCCGCACCTCGTCGAACAGCGAGTCCCCCGATCCGGCAGCACGCGACGCGCCGCACGAGCGACTGGAGGTCGCCGGCGACCTGAATACCAAGATTCGTGGCCGGCAGCGCCTGCGCCACGCGATGCGCGAAACGCTCCAAGGTCATCGGCTCCTCCAGCAGGCCGACACGACCCAGGCCCACGGCGTGCGCAGACCCCGGGTCGTCGATGGGCACCAGAGGCCGCTGATCGACCAGGCCGAACGCGTCGGCCGCAGCCTGCCCTACACCGCGCCACGCGGAATCGGCGTTGGTGTGACCCACCCACAGAGCGCAGTGATGGCTGTACAGTTTGCCGACGATGGCGCCGTGCACGTCCTGTCCGGAGACGGCGTGCACGGAACGGAACAGCAGCGGGTGATGGCATATCAGCAGGTCGGCGCCGCGTTCGATGGCCTCGTCGATCACCGCCATGGTGGGGTCCGCGGCGAATGCGACCAGTCCGACGTCGGCACCGGGCTCACCGACGATCAGGCCGGGCGCGTCCCAGGATTCCGCATAGCGCAGCGGATACAGGGTTTCCACTACGTTGACGACCTGTCGAAGCGTGGTCATGGCTTGTCCTCATTTTTCTTTTCTTGCCGTCGTTGTTCTCGCCGCCGTGCCGTCGCCGTCAGTGGGCGGCGAGCTGCCAGTCGGAGCCGATGCCGGTGGACACGTCCAACGGCACGGCGAGATCGACCGCGTGCTCCATGGCGTCGCGCACCAGGCCCGTCACCTGCTCGGCTTCGCCTGGGGGCTATCTCCACCACGAGTTCGTCATGGATCTGCAGGATGATACGGCTACGGACCTTGGCCTTGGCGAGCGCGTCGGACGCGTGGATCATGGCGATCTTCATGATGTCCGCGGCCGAGCCCTGGATGGGCGCGTTGAGTGCTCCCCGCTCGGCGGCGTCGCGTATGTTGCGGTTCGGCGACTGCAGTCCGGGGAAGTACCGACGCCTGCCGAACATCGTCTCGGTGTAGCCCTTCTCGCGGGCGCCGGCGACCAGGGATTCCAGATACTCGTGGACCTTGCCGAACGTCGCGAAATACTGCGATTTCAGCCGGTCAGCCTCGCCGGGGCTGATTTTGAGCTGCTGGGCGAGACCGTAGGTGCTCAATCCGTACGCCAGCCCGTAGCTCATCGCCTTTACGTGGGTGCGCTGGTCGGGGGTTGATGTCGTCAACGGGGGCATGCCGTACACGAGGCTCGCCACGTACTTGTGGAAGTCAGCTCCGGAGCGGAACGCCTCGATCAGCGCGTCATCGCCCGACAGGTCGGCCATGATGCGCAGCTCGACCTGCGAGTAGTCGGAGCTCAACAGCGACTCGTAGCCCTCTCCGGGCACGAACGCGGAGCGAATCTCGCGGCCCTCGGCATTGCGGTTGGGGATGTTCTGCAGGTTCGGGTCGACGGAACTGAGCCGTCCGGTGGCGGCCACGGTCTGCTCGAACGTGGTGTGGATTCTCCCGTCATCGGGGTTCACCGCATCGATCAGGCTTTGGACGATCTGCTTGAGCTTGTTCGTCTCGCGATGTCGCAACAGCGCGGTCAGGAATCCGTTGGCGCGCTCGTTGCCGACGGATCGGACCGCGAGATCCTGCAGCGCGGACGCATTGGTCGTGTACGAACCCGATTTTGTTTTCTTGGTCGGCTTGAGGCCCATGTCGTCGAACAGCACGGCCTGCAACTGCTTGGGGCTTTGCAGGTTGACGCGGCTCCCGGCGAACTGCCAGGCGGTCTCCTGCGCGTCGCGAGCGTCGACGGCGAACCGGTCGCGCATCTCGGTCAGGCGCATGAAGTCCACGCTGGCACCGACCTGCTCCATGCCGAACAGCACGTGGGACACCGGCAGCTCGATGGACTGCAGCAGCCTGAACTGCTCGCGTTCGTCGATCTTCGCGGCCAGCATGTCGGCGAGGGCGCGAACCATGGCCATATGAAGCAGATCCTTGCGCTGGTCGGCCGGATCGACGTCGCCGCTCAAGTCCAGCTGCCCCTGCGCGACGTCATCGGCATTGTCCAATTGCAGCTGCAGGAAATGGGATGCCGCCTGTTCCAGCGAATCGGCATGATAGTCCGGCTGGACCAGGTATCCGGCGAGTTTCGTATCGAACCACGGCTCGGCGAGGTCCAGTCCGAGCGACGCGAGGATGTGCGACTGCTCCTTGTACCCGTGCACGACTATCCGGTCGGCGTGCCCGTCAAGGAACCGCTGCAACGCGGGACGGACGCCGGTGATCACGCCGGCTTCCAGCACGGCCGCCTTGCCGCCGACCTCCAGCATCAGCACGCTGCATCCCGGGTTCCCGGGTTTGGATGAGCCTTCGGCATACAGCGCGCAGGTCGATGCCATGACGTCGGCGCAGTGCGCCCGGTTGCGCGGCTCATCATCAGAATTGTCGGCAGGCGAGCCGAGACCGTCTCGTGCGGAGTCGATCCATGCCGCCAACGCTGCCTCATCCGCGATGGTCACGGCCTCGGGAATCCTCAGGTCGTCGGAGGAGGTGTCCTCGTCGTCTGCGTGCTTGTCAGCTGCGTCGCCGGCCTGCTTGCCGGCGTTGAACGACTTGAGCACCTTGCTGCGGGTGCGCGGGCCGAATTCGAGGCTGGTGAACAGTTCCGAAAGCGCGTCGGCGTCCACCTCGCCGAATGTCAGGTCCTCGATGCCGATACCGAGGTCGACGTCGCGCCGCAGAGCGTTGACCTTGCGGTTGAGCTTGACCTGCTCGATGTTCTCGCGCAGCGACTCGCCCTTCTTGCCGCCTATCTCGTCGGCGTGCTCGATGATACCCTCAAGTCCGCCGTACTGGTTGATCCACTTCGCCGCGAACCCGTCGCCGACGCCGGGCACGCCGGGGATGTTGTCGGCAGTCTCGCCGCGCAACGCCGCAAGATCCGGGTATTGCGCGGGGCCGACATGGTACTTGTCCTCCACCGCCTGCGGCGTCATGTGCTTGAGGTCCTTGAAGTGATGCCCGGGATACAGCACGGTGACGCACTCGTCGATCAGCTGGAAGGCGTCGCGGTCGCCGGACAGCACCAGCGTGTCGTATCCGGACCGCTCCCCATCGCGGCGAGCGTGGCGATGATGTCGTCGCCCTCGTACCCCTGCTTTTCGACGTAGGTGACGCCCAGCGCCGTGAGCATCTTCTGGATGAGCGGCAGCTGGGTGAGCAGGTCCTCCGGCGCCGCTTCGCGGGTGCCCTTGTATTGCGGCAGCATCTCGTTGCGGAAGGTGCCGCCCTTCATGTCGAACGCGACCGCGAGATGGTCGGGCTTCTCGCTGTCCAGCACCTGGGACAGCATCGTGGCGAAACCCCATACCGCGTTCGTGGCCTGACCGGCCTGAGTACTGAAATTTTCCGCCGGTAAAGCGAAAAACGCGCGGAACGCAAGCGAGTGGCCATCGACCACCAGCAACGTTCCACGCGTTTTCGTCTGGGCGTCGTCGCGCGATTCGCTCATTCCCCTACTTCCGACGGCTTGGGATCGCCATACTTGGCGATGATCGCCATGGCCAGACGCTTCTTCGGGATGCGCTGATCCATTGAGGTCTTCTGGATCCAGCGGAAGGCTCCCTGCTCGGAGAAGTCCGCCTTGTCCATGAGCAGGCCCTTGGCGCGGTCGACGAGCTTGCGCTCCTCCAGCGTGTCTTCGGCCTTCTTGAGTTTCTCCTCGGCCTTCTTGAGCTGCTCTTCGGTCTCCTTGAGCTTGTTCTCGCTGGTCTCGACGTTGTCGAGCAGGTCGTTGATCTCGGAGAAACGGCCCATCGCGACTTCCAGGGCGGGCAGCAGCTTGGATTCCTCATACGGCTTGGTGACGTAGGCCATGGCACCTGCACCGGTCGCCTGACGGACCAGGTCGGGCTGCGAGAACGCGGTGAGCATCACCACGGGAGCGATGTTCTCGTCGCAGATGACGCCGGCGGCGGCGATGCCGTCCATACGGGGCATCTTCACGTCCATGCACACGATATCCGGGCGGAACTTGCGCGTCAAATCGACGGCCTCCTCACCATTGGCCGCCTCGCCGACGACCTCATACCCGTTATCCTCCAGCATGGCCACCAGATCCATGCGGTTCACCGACTCGTCCTCGGCGACAACGACCGTGCGCTTCTTGTGCACGGCGCTCTCGACGGGCTCGCCTTCGGAGACTGCCTTCAGCTCGTCGGCGGAAAGCACCTCCTCTACCTGACCCTCTTGCTCTTGCGTTGAGGTCTTCTTTCTTGCCACCATGCTCACAGCCTCTTTTCCACGACACAGTGATTCATCGACAGAACTTCATGTATAACGATAACATAGAGATTCGGCGATGCGGCACTGTGGCTCACCCGATAATGCAACGTGCCCTCGGTGGGACTCGAACCCACACTGCGCAGATTTTGAGGCTGCTTCCTCTACCAATTGGGATACGAGGGCGTTTCTGGCACTCGCGATAGTTTAGCATATCGCTACGTCATTCGTCCATTGCAGGCGTGCCGCGCATCATTCCAGCGAGTCACGCCGGTTCCGTGGACACCATACGCCCCGGCACGCGATTTACGCCGGTAGCATCAACGCCGCGCCGAATATCCCCGCAACTCACCAGCGCGGACCTACAATGGAAACACATAAGAGAACTATCAAAGGTGAGGCTTATGAGCATGGACAGTGACACTTACAGACCCTTCGATCCGTGGCGTCCGACACCGGTCAAGGAGGAGTCCCGCAAGCAAATCGTCGAGACCCATTATTTCAACGTGGACAGGGTCGCGTTCAGTTCGGCGCAGGTCGGCCAGTTCGAACGGTTCATCCTGCATGAGAACAACGGGGACACCGTCGGCGTCCTTGCGGTGACCGCTGACGGGAAGATTCCGTTCGTCGAGCAGTACCGCATCCCGACCCATCGCTGGACGTTGGAGATTCCGGCAGGCCATGCCAACGCGCCAAGCGAGCAGTATCTGGACGTTGCAAGCCGCAAGCTGCGCGAGGAGGCCGGCTACGAGGCTTCAAAGCTCACCCAGTTCACGCGCTTCATCAACACGCCCAGCTTCTCCTCGCAGTACACCGCGCTGTATCTGGCGACGGGACTCAAGGAGGTGGACCGTTCCGCGATCGGCCCGGAGACGCCACGTCCCGCGGTACGCCTGTACACGCAACAGGAGGCCATGGAGATGGTGACCAACGGCACCATCGTTGATGCGAAGACGATTATCGCGATCCTTCGCCTGCATGAGGGACTGCTGGAGCACATCGGCATGTGAGCATGTGAGATTGTGCGGTTCGCCTTCCGCACGAGACAGTCGCGCATCTGCCCCGCATCCGCGCGACGACCTTCCGCATCGTCCTTGAGCCGATGCGGTTCCCTGGCGAAAGCGCGTGAGCCCCCAGCTCGTTTCGGAGCGGGGGACTCACGCATGAGTATTCGGCTTCCGTCGTCACGCAGCGGAAGCCGAATCTGCTATCGGCTGAAATCAGTCGTTGGCACCGACGGTGTGCACGTAGATGGTGTCGGTGCTGCCAGCGGCGTGCTCGCCCTGAGCGGAGCTCAGCACGACGATCTTGTCGCCGTCGGAGACCTTGCCGGCGTTCTTGAGGACCTTGTCGGTGAAGGCCATGAGATCCTTGCGGGTCTTGTCGTGGTAGTCCTCATCGAGCAGGAAGGCCTCGGTGCCCCAGGAGAGGGCCAGCCAGTGGTAGGTGTGCTCGTTGGTGGTCAGGCCGTAGATCGGGGCGGCCGGACGCTCGCGGGACACACGGTGCACGGTGTTGCCGGTCTGGGTGTAAGCGACGATGGCCTTGGCGTTGAGCTTCTCGGCCAGGTCGACGGCGGCGGAGGAAACGGCGCCGGTGGAGGACATGTCGAGGTTCTTCAGCTCGGGGATGCGGTCGAAGCCGTGCTCGGTGGCGAAGCCGGAGATGCGGCTCATCGTGGCGACGGTCTCGGTCGGGTACTCGCCGACGGCGGTCTCGTTGGAGGTCATGGTGGCGTCGGCACCGTCGAGGACGGCGTTGGCGCAGTCGGATGCCTCTGCACGGGTCGGGACCGGGGAGCTGACCATGGAGCCGAGGACTTCGGTGGCCACGATGACCGGCTTGGCGTACTGACGAGCCAGCTCGATGCAGCGCTTGGTGGCCAGCGGGACCTCTTCCAGCGGGCACTCGACGGCCATGTCGCCACGGGCGGCCATGACACCGTCGAACGTCTTGACGATGTCCTCAAGGTTCTCCAGAGCCTGCGGCTTCTCGATCTTGGCGACGATCGGGATACGACGGCCTTCCTCGTCCATGATCTCGTGGGCGCGGTCGATGTCGGTGGCGAAACGCACGAAGGACATGGCGATGATGTCGGCGCCGGTGCGGATGGCCCAACGCAGATCGGCCTCATCCTTCTCGGTCAGGGCGGGCAGGCTCACGGCCACGCCGGGCAGGTTGATGCCCTTGTGGGAGGAGACCGGGCCGGCAACGACGACCTTGGTGTGCACGTTGTTGCCCTCGACCTTGGTGACCTCCAGACGAACCTTGCCGTCGTCGATCAGGATCGGGTCGCCGGGGTGGCAGTCGCCGGGCAGGCCCTTGAAGGTGGTGGAGGTGATGTGCTCGTCGCCTTCGACATCGTCGGTGGTGATGATGAACTCCTGGCCTTCCTCAAGCTGGACCTTGTCCTCGCCCTCGGCGTTCTTCTTGAACCAGCCGCAGCGGATCTTCGGGCCCTGGAGATCGACCATGGCGGCGACGTTACGACCGGTCGCCTTGGAGGCCGCGCGCACGTTGTTGTAGACCTTGAGGTGATCCTCCGGAGTGCCGTGGGAACGGTTCAGACGGGCCACGTCCATACCGGCCTCAACCAGCTTGGTGATGCCTTCGGGAGACTCGGTGGAAGGACCGATGGTGTCTACGATCTTGGCTTTACGCATGAATGCCTACCTATTCTTATGTGATTTCTTCTAGGAAGAAGTCTTGCGACTTCCACTGCCACAGGCAAGTGTACTAGGTTTGGGCGACGTGAGCCACTGTTTTCACGGGCGTGTTGTGAGCGCTCACATCTTTTGGGCGGCTCAGGCTTCGCTCTTCGCGGCCTCGACCGACTTCATCTTCATGACGCTCGCGATGGCCGACGATCCGATGGCGACGACGATCACGACAAGCGACACCCACGTCGGTACCTCGGGCACCCAAGAGACCGGGTGACCGCCATTGATGAACGGCAGCGTATTGCCGCTCAACGCCTCCATCACCAGCTTGATGCCGATGAAGCCGAGCACGAACGCGAGCCCGACCGGCAGGTAGACGAGCTTGTCGAGCAGTGCGCCCAGCAGGAAGTACAGCTGCTGCAGGCCCAGCAGAGCGAACACGTTCGACGTGAAGACGATGAACGGATCCTTCGTCAGGCCGAAGATCGCGGGAATGGAATCAAACGCGAACATGACGTCCGTCGTGCCGATGGTCAGGAACACGATCAGCATCGGAGTCCAGTACGACTTGCCGTCCTTCTCGGTGCGCAGCTTCTCGCCGTCATAATCGTCGGTGATGCGAATCACCTTGCGCAGCATGCGGATCAGGCCGTTCTCATGGTATTCCTCATCATCATCGCCTCCGACGACCAGCTTGATCGCCGTATAGATCAGGAAGGCGCCGAACAGGAAGAACACCCACGTGAACCGCTGAACAATGGCCGCGCCGACCAGGATGAAGCAGCCGCGCAGAATCAGCGCGACGGTGATGCCGACGGACAGCACGTACTTCTGGAGCACTTTCGGCACGGCGAAGTTCGACATGATGATGACGAAGACGAACAGGTTGTCGATGCTCAGCGAGTACTCGGTGAGCCATCCCGAATAGAATTCGATCGCGGGCTTCGAACCGGCAAAGCACCATACCAGTCCGCCGAAAATCAGCGCCATGACCACGAAAAAGGCGATGTGCTGCACGCACTCCTTGGTGCTGGGCACATGCGGCTTGCGGCCGATGACGAACAGATCCACAACGAAAAACGCGATCAGCACCGCAAAGGTGGCGATCATAAAAGCGACAGGGGTTTCAGACATGTCTACCAGCATAGGAAAGGGCTGTGACGCTCTCTGTTACGAAATGCTCACTTGTTCGCTTCCGTCATCTGGCGCAGTTCCTTCTTGAGGTCGCGGATCTCGTCGCGCAGGCGTGCTGCGAGCTCGAACTGGAGCTGTTCGGCGGCGGTGTGCATCTGCTCGCTCAGCTGACGGATAAGGTCGGCGAGATCCTGCGCGGGAAGCCCCGCCTTGAGTATCTCCTCATGTCGCTTGTCGGCCTCCGCAGCGTCGAGGGAGGGCACACCCAGATGGGTGTTGCCGGCCTTGCCCGCGTTGCGGTAGCCGCCTTCGAGCAACGTGGCCGTGTCCACGTCCTCCTTGGCGAGCATGTCGTTGACGTCGCTGATCTTCTTGATGAGCGGCTTCGGGTCGATGCCGTGCTCCTTGTTGTAGGCGATCTGCCGCACACGGCGACGGTCGGTCTCATCGATGGCCTTGCGCATCGCGTCGGTGGTCTCATCGGCGTACATGATGACCGTGCCCGATACGTTGCGGGCCGCGCGACCGATGGTCTGGATCAGCGAGCGGTACGAGCGCAGGAACCCCTCCTTGTCGGCGTCGAGGATGGCCACCAGCGATACCTCGGGCAGGTCCAGTCCCTCTCGCAGCAGGTTGATGCCTACGATGACGTCGATCTTGCCTTCGCGCAGTTCGCGCAGCAGTTCGACGCGCCGCAGCGTGTCGACGTCGGAATGCAGGTATTCGACCTTGATGCCGCGTTCCAGCAGGTAGTCGGTCAGATCCTCGGCCATCTTCTTGGTCAGTGTCGTCACCAGCGTGCGCTCGATTTTTGTCGACACGGTCCTTGATCTCGGCGAGCAGGTCGTCGACCTGCCCCTTGGTCGGGCGCACGTCGATCTTCGGGTCGACCAGACCGGTCGGTCGGATGATCTGCTCGACCACGCCGTCCGACAGACCGAGCTCATAGTCGCCGGGCGTCGCCGACAGGTATACGGTCTGCCCGACGCGGTCCAGGAACTCCGGCCATTTGAGCGGGCGGTTGTCCATCGCGGACGGCAGACGGAACCCATGTTCGACCAGCGTGCGCTTGCGGGACGCGTCTCCCTCGTACATCGCGCCGATCTGCGGCACGGTGACATGCGACTCGTCGATGACCAGCAGGAAGTCATCCGGGAAGAAGTCGAGCAGCGTGTGCGGCGGCGTGCCGGGTGCGCGGTTGTCGAAATGCCGCGAATAGTTCTCCACGCCTGAGCACACGCCGACCTGCGTCAGCATCTCCAGGTCATATGTGGTGCGCATGGTCAGGCGCTGCGCCTCCAGCTCCTTGCCCTGCTTCTTGAGTTCGGCCACGCGCTGGTCCAGCTCCTCCTTGATGGTCTTCAACGCATGCTCCATGCGCTCGGGGCCGGCGACGTAATGCGAGGCGGGGAAGATGTGCACGGAGGTCTCGTGGTCGATCACGTCACCGGTGAGCGGATGCAACGTGGAGATGCGGTCGATCTCGTCGCCGAAGAACTCGATGCGGATAGCCAGCTCCTCATATACCGGGATGATCTCGACGGTGTCGCCACGCACGCGGAACGTGCCGCGCGTGAACGCGATGTCGTTGCGCTTGTACTGCATGTCGACGAACTTGCGAAGCAGCTGATCGCGGTCAATCTGCTGGCCTTCCTGGAGGAACAGCATGCGGCCGGCGTACTCCTCCGGCGTACCGAGGCCGTAGATGCACGAAACGGTGGCGACGACCACGCAGTCACGCCGCGTGAGCAGGTTCGCGGTGGCCTGATGGCGCAACCGCTCCACATCGTCGTTGATGTTGGAGTCCTTCTCGATGTACGTGTCGGTCTGCGGTATATACGCCTCGGGCTGGTAGTAGTCGTAGTAGCTGACGAAGTAGCTGACCGCGTTGTCGGGCATGAGTTCGCGGAATTCGGCGCATAGCTGCGCGGCGAGTGTCTTGTTCGGCTCGATGATGAGCGTCGGCCGCTGCAGCCGTTCGATGAGCCATGCGGTCGTCGCGGTCTTGCCCGTACCGGTGGCTCCCATGAGCACCACGTCGTTCTCGCCGTTCTCGATGCGGGTGGACAGCTCCTCAATGGCCTGCGGCTGGTCGCCGGACGGCTTGTACGGTGATTTGACGACGAATGGCTTGTCGGCGCGCTCGATGTTGAATCCCATGGCTTCCAGCTTACCGCCATCCGCTCAGCGAACGGTTCTCAATAAGAAAAGTGCGAGGATTAACGCACAAGACAGCACAATCGCACAAAACATGCATGCCTTGGAAATACAGTGATTGGGCGGGTTTCATGTGCGTTTTGCGGCGCTGCCGGGCTCACACCTTTTCACGGGCGAATGATTCAGTGAGCCTCCCACCGGCGATACAGCCCATCGACCTGCGCCAGCATGTCGGGGATCGGGCGGGTGGAATCGATGACGATGTCGGCAAGCTCCCGGCGCTCGGCTGTGCTCGATTGGCTGCGGATACGGTCTGCGGCCTGCCGTTCGGTCATGCCACGCGTCGCGACCATGCGCCTGATGCGCATCTGTTCCGGCGCCTCCACCGTGACGATGTGATCGAATTGGAACGGAATCGACCGGATCACCTCTGTGAGCAGCGGCACGTCATGGACGATGACCTTCGCGCCGGGATTCCGTCGCTCCAGCCGTGCGGCTTCGGCATATATCAGAGGATGCTCGATGTCGTCCAACCGTTCGCGTGCGCCGGGAGCGGCGTCACGGCCGAACACACGCTCGGCGAGCCACGCCCGATTGAGCGACCCGTCGGCCAGCAGCGCGTCCGGGCCGAACACGGCGGCGATCCGCGGCAACGCCACTCCCCCGGGGCGCCACGATCTCATGCGCAAGTCCGTCATAGTCGATGACCAGCGCGCCGAGTTCCCGCATCCGGGCGGCGACGGTGCTCTTGCCCGCGGCGATGCCTCCGGTCAGTCCGATACGAATGCTCATGACATCATGCTATTCGCGACACGCCCGGTTTTCCGTGGCAGAGATGGAAGGGCGATTTTTTTCGGGACTCTCGCAGCATTTCCGGCCCATTTCACTGATTCGCGCATGGCAGGCTTGCTGGATATCCGGGCGTGTCGCGGTTGTTCAAGGCAGCCGGGAAGTG
>ENA-OQCV01000023-OQCV01000023.1-human-gut-metagenome-genome-assembly--contig:-NODE-23-length-41492-cov-4.636093_pt1 | contig 41492 bp, 32 predicted proteins | sample MGYA00242766_ERZ504592 | MGnify/ENA primary metagenome ERZ504592 (study PRJEB26092, sample SAMD00036315) | human gut metagenome | host: Homo sapiens | study: EMG produced TPA metagenomics assembly of...
CCGCCGTCGCCGAACTCGGTTCCGCCGTCAGCGGGCCCCGGTCGACGACCTACCCGTTCAAGGCGTCCGAACGCCATCGGTGTGCTCATGGCTTACTCCACAAAGATCCGCCTCGACCAAATCGGCGCGAACGACACGACTGACACGCTGACCAATGGCGTGTCGTCCCGCCGCAACCAGCTGCTGATGGATATCAGCTCCGAGCTGGGTGTGGCCAGCGTGGATGGCGCCGCAGAGGCGACTCTCACCCAGCTTGCACAGCTCGTCAACAAGGTCGCCCCGAACTACAAGGCGTTCGGCCCGGTACTGTCTGATGCGATCCGTGACCGCCTGCGCGCGCTGTTCGGTGCCGCCGGCGTCAAGCCCGCGCACATCCGCGAACGCGTGACCAACGTGTGGCAGCTCGGCGAAGGCTGGGTTGCCGCCGTGACCGCGGCCCTGCTGCTCGACACCCGCGAGGGTGCCAGCTCGCGTGGCGGTGATCTGGCCAAGCTGCCCACCGGCGCCGCCGCCAATGCGGCCGCCGCCGATCAGCTCATCGACGATGCGGTGGCCCTGGTCGGGCAGACCAAGGGCGTGGCTGTCTCCAAGCCGAGCGCCGGCGGCGCAGCCGGCGGTGCCGTGGTGGATTCCGCGGCGCTCGACGCCTTCGCGGAGAAGGTCACCGGTGCCAACGGCGTGCTCGCCTCCACCGCCCGTTACGTGCTCAACGAACTGGGCGTGACGGCTCCGACCGCCGAACCCGGCGAGGACGAGAACGCGACCGTCGTGGCCGCCGTCGACGCCGAGCTCGGCTCCGACTGGCCCAAGCAGGTCGAGCCGCGCTTCGACTCCCGCAAGGCCATCCTCTTCGATGACCGCTGGGCATCCGCGCGCGAAGACCTGGCTCGCCTGTTCTACAATGGCGACCAGTCTGTCGAGTCCCTGAGCTTTGTCGGCGCTGGCAAGGACGTCGCCGACCAGGCCAAGTGGTTCGCGTCCAAGAGCCATGGACAGCTCGCCGACACCTTCGACCGCATCGCCACCGAGGCCCTCGAATCGGTCGCCGACGTGCCTGACGCATCCCGCTTCGCGAACGACATCGCAGTGGTGACCGGCGTGGCTCCGAACTCGATCGCCGCGCAGGTCGTCAACGGCCTGCTGGCCGGCGGCGCGACCGTCATCGCCACCTCGCACAGCTTCCGTCCGTCCGTCAAGGCGTGGGCGAAGCAAACCTACCGCGAGCACGCGGTGGGCGGCGCCAAGCTGTGGCTGGTTCCCGCGAACCTGTCCAGCTACCGCGACGTGGACGAACTGGTCCAGTGGATCGGCAACGTGCAGAAGAAGACCTCCGGCGCGACCACCACGATCCTGAAGCCCGCATACGAGCCGACGCTGTTCTTCCCGTTCGCCGCCCCGCCGGTGCACGGCACGTTGACCGACTCCGGCGAACTGTTCGAGTCCCAGGCGCGACTGATGCTGTGGGGCGTGGAACGCGCGATCGCCGGCCTATCCGCCATCGGCGCCGACACTGACGTGCAGCACAAGCTGCATGTGGTGCTGCCCGGCTCCCCGAACCGCGGCATCTTTGGCGGCGACGGCGCGTACGGCGAGGTCAAGAGCGCGTTTGACGCGATCGTCAACCGCGCCCATGCCGAAAAGGTATGGTCGTCTCGTGTCACCTTCGCCCACCCGAAGATTGGCTGGGTGCGCGGTACCGGCCTGATGGGCGGCAACGACCCGCTGGTCGAGGTCGTCGAACGCCACGGCATCCACACGTACTCCACCGAACAGATCGCCGTGAAGCTGCTCGACCTGTGCACCGCGGAATCCCGCGCGGAAGCAGTCGAGCATCCGCTCGACGTGGACCTGACCGGTGGGCTCGGCAACGCCCCGATCGATATCAAGGCGCTGCGCGCCGAGGCGATGGCCGACGCAGAGAAGGCCGCGGCTTCCGCACAGCAGTCGGACGACGACTCCACCTCCGCGAAGACCGCCGCATCCGGCCTGAGCATCAAGGCGCTGCCCAGCCCGCACGTGCCGCAGCAGGCGCCGGTCGACCTGGCCGACTGGCAGAACGTCACCGCCAAGCCCGAGGACGAGATCGTCATCGTCTCCATCGGCGAGCTGGGCCCGTGGGGCTCCGGCCGCACCCGCTTCGAGGCGGAGCTCGGAATCCACTCCGACGGCAGCGTCGACCTGTCCGCCGGCGCGGTGCTCGAACTCGCGTGGAACATGGGTCTGGTCGAATGGCAGGACAGTCCGAAGCCGGGTTGGTACGACACCGACGGCAACCTCGTGCCCGAAGAGGACATCGCCGAACGCTACCATGACGAGGTCGTGGCCCGCTCCGGCATCCGTCCGTTCGATGAAGGCATGGGCAACGACTACAAGGACGGCGCCGACGAAGAGGAGACCGAGGTCTTCCTCGACCACGATGTCACCTTCTCCGTGCCCACCGAGGACATCGCCAAGGAATACGTCAAGATGGACGAGGCGCACACCTCCATCGCGGCCGACCCGGAGTCGGGCGAATGGAACGTCACCCGTCACGCCGGTTCGATGATTCGCGTGCCGCGTCGCGCCACGATGACGCGCACGGTCGGCGGCCAGTTCCCGAAGGGCTTCGACCCGCTCAAGTGGGGCATCCCGGCCTCGATGGTCGGCGACGTCGACAAGATCGCGCTGTGGAACATCGTCACCACCGTGGACGCCTACCTGTCCGCCGGCTTCACGCCGACCGAGGTGCTGCAGGCCATCCATCCCTCGATGGTGGCGAGCACGCAGGGAACCGGCTTCGGCGGCATGATGTCGATGCGCAAGCTGTACCTTGACCGCTTCCTCAACCATGAGATCCCGACCGATATCCTGCAGGAGGCCCTGCCGAACGTGGTGGCCGCGCATGTGATGCAGTCCTACGTCGGCGGCTACGGCAACATGATCCAGCCGGTCTCCGCCTGCGCCACCGCCGCGGTGTCGCTGGAGGAGGGCGCCGACAAGATCGCCCTCGGCAAGGCCGACTTCGTGGTCACCGGCGCGATTGACGACATCGGCGTGGAATCCGTGATCGGCTTCGGCAACATGAACGCCACCGCCAACTCGGAGGAGATGTACGCGAAGGGCATCGACGCGCGCTTCTTCTCGCGTGCGAACGACCGTCGCCGCGGCGGCTTCCTGGAGTCCCAGGGCGGCGGCACGATCCTGCTGACGCGCGGTGACATCGCGCTTCGCATGGGTCTGCCGGTCGCCGGCGTAGTCGGCTTCATCCACTCGTACGCGGATGGCGCGCACACCTCGATCCCGGCCCCGGGCCTCGGCGCCCTGGCGGCTGGCCTCGGCGGCCGCGACTCGAAGCTCGTGCACGATCTGGCCGCGCTCGGCGTCACCCCGGACGACATCGCCGTGGTCTCCAAGCACGACACGTCCACCAACGCGAACGACCCGAACGAGTCCGAGCTGCACAACACGCTGGCGCACGCCATCGGCCGCACGAACGGCAACCCGCTGTTCGTGATCTCCCAGAAGACGCTCACCGGCCACGCGAAGGGCGGCGCCTGCATCTTCCAGGTCAACGGCCTGACACAGCTGTTCAAGTCCGGCGTGATCCCGGCCAACGCCTCGCTCGACTGCGTGGACCCGAAGCTGGAGCGCGACGACCACATGGTGTGGCTCACCAAGCCGCTGCACGTCGGCCGCGTCAAGGCCGGCCTCGCCACCTCGCTCGGCTTCGGCCACGTGAGCGGTTTCGCCGCGATCGTGAACCCGGGTGCCTTCGAGGCGGCCGTGGCACACACCGCGGGTGAGGACGCGCTGAACGCCTGGCGCGAGCGTGCGAACGCCCGTCTGGCTGCCGGCCAGCGTCACCTTGAGGAAGGCATGATGGGTCGCGCCGCGCTCTACGAGCCGATCGACAACCGTCGCTTCCGCGAGGACGGCACCAAGCTCGCCGACGGCAATCGTTACAACGGCCACGAAGTCGAAAAGGCCATGCTGTTGAATCCTGACGCCCGCCTCGGTCAGTCTGGCTTCTTCGAAGCCTGATCTGCCGAGTCACGTCTGACTGCTGAATGATGGGCCCGCACGTTTCCGCGTGTGGGCCCATTTTGCGTTCGTAAGTGCGCGCCGAAACGACGTGTCCGCGCACATAGCGACGCAAACCAGCCCATTTGCGTCCTTAAGTGCGCACACTTGTCGTTTCGGCGCGCACTTAAGGACGCAAAGCGGCCCGGACCCGTCATACACTGGAACAGGTCTCTCGGAAAGGTGGCGCGGTATGTCGGTTCTCGGTCTCGGGCACGATGTCGTCGATGTCTCGGCGTTCGCCGAACAGCTTGCGGAACCGGGTTCGCGCATGCGAGGGCTGTTCTCTGTGCGCGAGGTGAGGCAGGCCGGCGAGCGGGCCAGACGCAAGAACGATGACGAGTCCACCCACTTGGCGGCGAAGTGGGCCGGCAAGGAAGCGGTGCTGAAAGCCTGGTGCGACGCGCTCGGCGACATGCCGAACCCGTATACCATCGAGAATTTCCCGTGGAACGGCATTGAAATCGTGGATGATTCGCGCGGCCGACCGTGCGTTGCGTTGCGGCCGGACGTCGAGCGGAAGCTGCGTGCGTCGCTGCCCCCCGCAGCCTCCAGAAACTCCGATGAAATGTCGGGGCGCGCCCGGGTTGGTCAGGATGGGGCCTGCGGTCATGCGGGTGCCGATCGTGACTCCGGTGAGCACGGGTTCCGAGCCGGCTGCGGCGTCGAGCGCATCGGGTTTCCTTGGCTTTTTTCGGTGGCATGTCTCGCTGAGCCATGATGGCGGTATCGCCTCGGCCGTCGCCATGTTGACCGTGTGACGGCGGTTTTCGGCAGTCATGACGCCGCTATACGGACAGTTCTCAGACTCTTTGAAGACGACGCTCGAAATAAGCGTGCGTCATAGGTATGTATGCAGGCGGATATTCGTTGGGGCGTCCGCAGGCATCGGCTGGCGAGTGTACGCCATCCATGTCGGGGCAGAATCCGACATCGGGCTCGTCGGCTGTTTACGGCCCGCTGGTGCGAGGCTCGGGCAAGACTCCCGGGAGACGCACCAGCGGGTCGTATCGTATGCGGCCGACGCTTGTGTGACGATACATCCGTTTTGACGCTGCCATATCTTCCGGCGTACAGTATCATCATGATTGCCTTACACAAAGTCGCAGCGCCGCGACTTGACCGGACTGCGAAAGCGGCGGACGAGGTGGCCGCCTATGAACGCATCGATTCCACCCATGCGAAGGCACGCCGACTCATCGAGCGGGGGAGGTTCGCGCGCAACGATGACGGCGGCATCGCCATCACCGTGGTCGCCGCCGGTGCCATGGACGACGCCCGAGGACGGCTCGGCCGGCCGTGGGCATGCGTTCCCGGGCACTCGTTCGCCATATCGTTCATCGTGACCATCCCCGAATCGGTGGCGACCGATGACGCAGTCAACGGCTGGATGTCGATGATTGCCGGCCTGGCCACTCTGGACGCCATCGAAGGAACCCTGGACGAGTGCGGCGCGGTCCCGTTCGACCCCGAATGCGGGTTCCATCTCAAATGGCCGAACGACATTTACTGCCATGGACTCAAGCTTGGCAGCACGTTCACCCAGGTCGCCTCGCCGCCCGACCGGCACGGTGACGTCGCCGTGATCTTCAGTGTGGGCGTCAACCTGTCGGTGCCCGCGGATCGTTTGCCGACGCCGGAATCCACGTCGCTGCGGATGCACGTCGCACCGCTGCCGCCGACCGTGGAACTGATTGACATGATCGCGGCGCGCCTGGTCGCTTCACTGCGCACCCGTCTGGAGGCGTTCGTGCAGATGCCGCTCATCCAGAGTTCCCGGTTGCGCTCCGAGATGCGCCACGTCTGCTGGATGATGGGGCGGCAGATCGACGCGCAGCTCATCGACGGCCGGACGATCGCCGGCAAGGTGGTATCGCTCAACGATGACGCTTCGATCAGCGTGCGCACGGCATCAGGGGAGGCGGAGAGGCTGAGCACCGGCGATATCGGTCTCATGGTGTGACGCCTGTTCCGACGGTCCTGTTCCGACGGTCCCGTTCCGCATGGACACGGGAGTTGCCAAAGCGTCGGCGATGTGTATAATAGCTCAAGTCGGCCCAAAAGCGACAGTTTTCGCGGATGTAGCTCAATGGTAGAGCCTCAGTCTTCCAAACTGATTACGCGGGTTCGATTCCCGTCATCCGCTCCACTGCCACTTCACCGGCAAGTCCGGCCGTCCAATCGCGTTTGACGTGATTCGATAGTAAAACTAGCATGACTAATCGGAACGGTTGAGAGAACGCGTCGTCGATGACGACTGCCACGAGAAGCTGAAATATGGATCGCGGCATCTGGCGAAAACCCGCGGGAACGCAATCGTTTCGCCGCACGCCAGATATACCGTAGCGACGAGGACAGGCCCACCGGGGTGTGGGCTTGGTCATGTGATGAGGCATATGCGCGGGCGGTGCACAGTATCACAAGAACAGATAAGGAAACAAATGCGAGCGAATGGTAATTCCATGCATGAGATTCTAGGCAAAATCGTGACGGCCATCGCGTCGATCGCCATGACCGCGGCGTTCGCGGTTCCGGCCATGGCGGCCAGCGACAGCGGCACGGCGGCCGACTCCGGCACGACCCAACAGTCGGGCCAGTACAAGATCTACCCCCAGCCGCAGAACACCGAGTACGGCGACGGCAGTCTGATTCTGCGCGACAAGGCGAACACCGTCGTGGAACCGGGAATCGATTCCGCCACCAAGGCCCGTCTGAACGAGGCCCTGAAGCTCAAGGGCATCGAGACCACCGCGGCCGACGCCGTGCCCGAAACCGCGTACCAGCTCAACGTGCTGGTCGGCATCAACGGATCCAACGGCGTGGTCGACAAGTACGCCAAGCAGCTGATCGCCGACGGCACCCTGAAGGTGGACGACAGCACGTTCTCCAAGAACGACTCCTATGTGCTTGCCGTCCGTCAGGGCAACGCGAAGACGCCCGACACGATCCTCGTGCTCGGCCGCGACACCGATTCCGCGTTCTACGGCCTGACTACCCTGTACCAGATCTTCCAGCAGCTGCCGGGCCGCGCCGTCAGCAACCTGACCTTCAGCGACTGGGCCGACGTCAAGTCCCGCGGCTTCATCGAGGGCTATTACGGCAGCCCGTGGAGCACCAAGGACCGCGTGAACCTGATGACCTGGGGCGGCTACTACAAGATGAACACCTACGTGTACGCCCCCAAGGACGATCCGCTGCACCGCAACAACTGGCGCGGCCTGTACACCGAAGACCAGATCGAGAACGAGATCAAGCCGCAGGCCGAGGCCGCAACAAGTCGAAGGTGCGTTTCGTTTACGCGCTCGCGCCGTTCCATAACGACGGCGAGGCTAGGGGCAAGCACTTCCGCTTCGACACCGAGGAGCACTACCAGAAGGACCTCAAGGAACTCAAGGCCAAGTACATGCAGACCATTGACGCCGGCGTACGCCAGATCGCACTGCTCGCCGACGACTCCACCGACTGGGGTGCGCAGTACGGCAACGACAACACCTACGTGCGCGTGCTGAAGGACCTGACCGACTGGATCCACGAGCTGCAGCAGGAGAAGAACGACGACGGCACCGCGAAGTACGAGGGCCTCAAGGACACGATCCTCTACTGCCCGGCCCTGTACAGCTACACCGGAGCCGGTGACGCCTGGTACAAGGACATCCCGTCCAACGTGCAGATCGTCATGACCGGCGGCCGCACCTTCGGCGTGGCCAGCAAGGACTTCGCCGACACGTTCACCAAGAACACCGGTCGCGCCCCGTTCATGTGGATCAACTGGCCGTGCTCCGACATGAACCGCAACACCGCCTACCAGTACCTGGTCATGGGAGGCCAGAACAACTTCCTCAAGCCCGGCGCCACATACGGCACCTACGACGGCATCATGCTCAACCCGATGCAGCAGTCCGAGCCGAGCAAGCAGGGCATCTTCATGGCCGCCGACTACAGCTGGAACCTGTGGCAGAGCGAAAAGGACGGACAACAGTCCTGGGAGGACTCCTTCAGCTACATCGACCACAACTCGCCGATCGCGTCCAAGGGCTCCCGTGGTCTGCGTGACCTCGCCATGAACATGCGCATCCTCAACGACGGCGGCATCGACGGCGCGCACAAGGATGCCGAGTATGACGCCGTCAACAAGTGGTGGATCAACAATGAGTCCGTCGACTACACCGGCAAGCTCGACGTCAAGGGCGTCCTGACCGAACTCAAGGGCAAGCTGGACGACGGCACCGCCACCGCGGCCGACTTCAGCCAGGCGCTCACCGTCTACACCACGCTGCAGCGCGCCGCGAAGAACTACCGCGCGAACCCCGGCGACAAGAACATGTTCGACCAGATCGAACCGTGGATCAGCTACTGGGACGACCTGACCGCCTCCGCCATCGACTACATCACCGCCGCCAAGCAGGCGCTCGCGGGTGACACCGAGGCCGCGAAGGCGACCTACGCAACCGCGAAGGCCGCTTTCGCCAAGTCCGACACGCATACGATCGCCGATTACTACCAGCGCAACAAGCCCGCCCGTGGCGGCCTGGTCATCGTGCGCCCGACCGTGCAGGCGCTCGATTCCTTCGTCAAGGCCAAGACCAGCGGCAGCGTCACCCCGACGCCCTCCGACGCCACGGTCAACACGAACGGCGTGGGCGCCGCGGCATGGCATGAGAACGTCGATCCGAAGGCCGTCATCGACGGTGACGACAGCACGTTCTTCTGGATGCAGTCCGCCGGCTGCGACTGCGTCAAGGCCAACGCCACCCTCACCGTCACCTACGCCGAGGCCCGCAAGGCCAAGGAGTTCCGCTTCATCCAGGCGGAAAAGGGCGGTGACACGATCGTCAACGGCAAGATCGAATACCAGGATGCAGATGGCAACTGGACCAAGATCGGCGACGTGAACGGCAACCAGAAGCAGATCTTCACGCTGGACTCCGCCGCGACCGTCAAGGCCGTGCGCATCACCAACCTGGCCCAGACCTCCAAGTGGTGGAAGGTGTACGACCTGTCCGCCACCAAGATCGACGAACCCGGTACGGTGACCAAGGACGCGCTGAACGCCAAGATCGCCGAAGCCGAGAAGGTCGACTCCACCGACTGGACCAAGTCGAGCCGCGAGGCTCTCGCCGGCGCGATTGCCGCCGCCAAGGCCGTCGCTGCCGACCAGGACGCCACGCAGGCCAAGGTCGACGCCGCCGTCGCCGCGCTCGAATCGGCGATGAAGGGTGTCGAACGGTACACGGCGAAGACCGCCGACCAGCTGAAGGCCGAGCACGTCTCCAACGACGATGCCACCTACACCGAGGCGAGCTACAACAAGTACCAGTCCGCGTACGACGACTTCGCCGCCGCGCTGGCCAACGCCGACGATCTGGCGAAGGCCGATGGCGAGGCGCTGGAAGCGGCCTACACCGCCGCGAAGTCCGCGCTGCGCTACGACCAGTCCGCACGCGACTACGCGCAGCTCGCGCTGAACGACGCCGAGCCTTACGTGGGCAAGGCCTCCGAGTACACCAAGGACAGCTATGCCAAGTTCACCGTCGCGTATGAGGCCCTGAGCAAGCAGCTGAAGGCCGACCCGAACGGCGAGGGCGATCCCGCCACCTACACCGCGCTGCGCGCTGCACTCGACAAGGCCATCAAGGGCCTGGTCAAGAGCGACGGCACCGAGCCGGAGCAGCCTGGCGAGAAGCCCGGCGAGAACAAGCCCGGTGAGAAGCCGGGTGTCAACAAGCCCGGCGCCGACGGCAAGCTGTCCAACACGGGCGCCGACGTCTTCGGTCTCATCGCCGCAATGACGATGTTGGCCGCGGCGGGCGTGACGATGGCCTGCCTGCGCAAGCGGATCGGCTGATTCGGCATGAGTCCGGGCGGTCGCCCTCGCTCGTGAGAGCCGGGGCGTCGGCCCGGACGACGCTGGCAATTACGGGCTGAAATGGCCGGAATCCAAGATTCCCCGTACGAAATGGTACGTTTCGCGGTGCCGAAACGGCGATAATGTACGGTGAATCCCGGATTCCGTCTATTTCAGCCCGTATTGTCGTGCATGGAAGTCAGTAAAGAACATACGGCGAGCGAGGCGAACATGGCGGACGAAACCAATAACAACGAGGCGACGGAACTGGTCGGTGACCACGTCGAAACCGTTGACGTTTCCAAGCATCCGGACCCATCCATCCCGGTGACCGACCTGTCTCTGGCCGATATCGAGCGGCGGCAGTCGCACCCGGTGCCATGGGCGGTGTTCATCGTGGCGGTGCTGGCCGCCATCATCGCGCCGTACTGGCTCGGACGCTCCCTGGCGGTCGGCCACACGCAATGGCTGATCACCCATCTGAACCTGTTCACCCCGCGCGGCGTGGCCTTCGTGTCGTGGACCGTGACGCTGACAACGTTCACCGGACTCGGTCTCGCCGTGGTGGAGTCGCGCAACTGGCTGTGGCGTATCGTGTTCGTGGTCGGACTGGCCGCCGAACAGTTCATCGCCGGCCTGAGCCTGCTCAAACTGAATTTCTGGTACTCCACGTACGTGGTGTACGGCGACTCCGCGCGGCTGCCGAATGCGGCGAATCTGGGAATCATCGCGGCCGGGGTCGGCGTGGCGGTGTATGCGGTCGTGTGGGTCGGCCTGCTGATCCTCATCAAGAAGGACTCTCCGCTGAACGTGCTGACGCGCAGCTGGGCTTCGTTCATCCTGTTCTTCGCCATCGAGACCGCGGCGCTGCTCATCGTGCTGTTCGGCGGATTGCTGACGGCGGTGTGAGACCCTGCCGCGAAAGGCCGGAAGTAGTCCGACCCATTGCCTATACTATCCCATTGGCGTGTTTCGCCCGCGGATAGAGAGCGCACCGGCATAAAGCCGGGTGCACCGCGCAGCAACCATAAGGAGGATGCCGTGGCACTTACGGCTGAAGAAAAGCAGGAAATCATCACCAAGTACGCGACGCACGAAGGCGACACGGGTTCCCCCGAGGTCCAGGTCGCGCTGCTGAGCAAGCGTATCGCCGACCTGACCGAGCACCTGAAGGAGCACAAGCACGATCACCACTCCCGTCGTGGTCTGCTGCTCATGGTCGGTGACCGTCGTCGTATGCTTGATTACCTCAAGCGCGTCGACATCAACCGTTACCGTTCCCTGATTGAGCGTCTCGGTCTCCGTCGATAAGAAAACTTTCGCCCGGGCATTCCTTGCTCGGGCGTTTTGCATATCGGCATGTGGATGAGGATGTTGCGAATTCGCGGATGACATACTGTGGCCCGGCGGTTGAGGGCCGATGATGAAGAAGAATCTGGAATGAACGGGTGCGGTCCGGGACGGGCCGCGTCAATGAGAAAAGCCGACAAGCTTGAACAAATCGGGATTTCGGCGTCTCGATGTGGATTACAGATATCAGCAGACAATAGAACCAAAAAAGGAGGAACCCTATGGAGGGTCCCGAAATCAAGGCCGTGGAGGCCGTTATTGACAATGGTTCGTTCGGAAAACGAACCCTGCGCTTCGAGACGGGTCGTCTCGCACAGCAGGCGGATGGCGCGGTGGCAGCCTATCTTGACGATGATTCGATGATTCTGTCCACCACCACCGCCGGTTCCAGCCCGAAGGAGAACTACGACTTCTTCCCGCTGACCGTCGACGTGGAGGAGAAGATGTACGCCGCGGGCAAGATCCCGGGCTCGTTCTTCCGCCGTGAAGGCCGCCCGAGCTCCGAGGCGATCCTGGCGTGCCGTATCATCGACCGTCCGCTGCGCCCGCTGTTCCCGCACACGCTGCGCAACGAAGTGCAGGTCGTGGAGACCGTGCTGTCCATCGATCCCGACGACGCCTACGACGTCATCGCCCTGAACGCGGCCTCCGCTTCGACGATGATCTCCGGCCTGCCGTTCGAAGGCCCGGTCTCCGGCGTGCGTCTGGCGCTGATCGACGGCCAGTGGGTCGCCTTCCCGCGCTGGAGCGAGCGTGAGCGCGCCGTGTTCGAGATCGTGGTCGCCGGCCGTGTCATCGAGAACGGTGACGTCGCCATCGCCATGATCGAAGCCGGTGCCGGCAAGAACGCCTGGCACCTCATCTACGACGAGGGCCAGATCAAGCCGGACGAGGAAGTCGTCGCGCAGGGTCTCGAAGCCGCCAAGCCGTTCATCAAGGTGATCTGTGAAGCCCAGAACGAGCTCAAGGAGAAGGCAGCCAAGGAGACCAAGGACTTCCAGCTGTTCCCCGAGTACACCGACGAGCTGTACGCCCGCATCGACGAGATCGCCCACGAGGACCTCAACGAGGCACTGTCCATCGCGGAGAAGCTGCCGCGCCAGGACCGCATCCACGAGATCAAGGAGCACGTGCGTGAGGTGCTCGCGAACGAGTTCACCGACATGGACGATGCCGAGAAGGAGAAGGAACTCGGCAACGCGTTCAAGGAGCTGCAGCGCCAGATCGTGCGCCGCCGCATCCTCACCGAGGACTACCGCATCGACGGCCGTGGCCTGCGCGACATCCGCACCCTGTCCGCCGAGGTGGACATCGTGCCGCGCGTGCACGGCTCCGCCCTGTTCCAGCGCGGCGAGACCCAGATCCTGGGCGTCACCACGCTGAACATGCTCAAGATGGAGCAGCAGATCGACGCGCTTTCCGGCCCGCAGTCCAAGCGCTACATGCACAACTACGAGATGCCGCCGTACTCCACCGGTGAGACCGGCCGCGTCGGCTCCCCGAAGCGCCGCGAGATCGGCCACGGCGCCCTCGCCGAGAAGGCCATCGTGCCGGTGCTGCCAAACCGCGAGGAGTTCCCGTACGCCATCCGTCAGGTCTCCGAGGCCATCGGTTCCAACGGTTCCACCTCGATGGGCTCCGTGTGCGCCTCCACGCTGTCGCTGCTCGCCGCCGGCGTGCCGCTGAAGGCCCCGGTCGCGGGTATCGCGATGGGTCTGGTCTCCGGTGACGTCGATGGCCAGCACGTCTTCAAGACGCTCACCGACATCCTGGGCGCCGAGGACGCGTTCGGCGACATGGACTTCAAGGTCGCCGGCACCTCCGAGTTCATCACCGCCCTGCAGCTCGACACCAAGCTTGACGGCATTCCGGCCGATATCCTGGCTGGTGCCCTGCAGCAGGCTCACGAGGCCCGCACCACGATCCTCGACCTCATCAACGAGTGCATCGACGGCCCGGCCGAGATGAGCGAGTACGCCCCGCGCATCATCACCACCACCGTTCCGGTCGACAAGATCGGTGAGATTATCGGGCCGAAGGGCAAGATGATCAACCAGATCCAGGAGGACACCGGCGCCGAGATCGCCATCGAGGATGACGGTACCGTGTTCATCTCCTCCGAAGGCGGCGAAGCGGCCGAGAAGGCCAAGGCCATCATCGACCAGATCGCCAACCCGCACGTGCCGGAAGCCGGCGAGACCTACAACGGCAAGGTCGTCAAGACCACGTCGTTCGGCGCGTTCGTCAACCTCACCCCGGGCACCGACGGCCTGCTGCACATCTCGCAGATCCGCAACCTCGCCAACGGCGAGCGCATCGACGCCGTCGAGGATGTGCTCAAGGAAGGCGACACCGTCGAGGTCGTCGTGCAGGGCGTGGATGACCGCGGCAAGATCTCGCTCGCCATCCCCGGTTTCGAGGACCAGGAGAACAACGCCGGCCGTGGTCGTCGTGACGACCGTGGCGACCGTGGTGACCGCCGCGGAGGCCCGCGTCGCCGTTCCGACCGCGATGACCGCCGTGACGACCGCGACTACGACGACCGTCCGCGTCGCTCCTCCCGCCGTGACGACCGCGATGACGATTTCGACGATCGACCGCGCCGTCGTCGTTCCGACCGCGACTACGACGACCGTGACGACCGCGGCTATGACCGCGATGACCGTCCGCGTCGCCGTTCCGACCGTGACGACCGCGATTACGATCGCGACGACCGCCGTGGCGGCCGTTCCGATGATCGCCGTGGTGGCCGTCGTGGCGGTTACGATCGCAACCCGCGTTACGCGACCGACGAGAACTACGACGAGTACCGCGCCGACCGCGTGGAGCGCTCCGAGCGTCCGCGCCGCCGCGTGCGTCGCGACTTCGATCCGTTCGAGAACTGATCTCTTGCAGCATGGCCGCTCGCGCTAACGGCTCGATGTCCGAGAACCGGCGTCCTCTGAGCCAACGCGGGTAGCCTGCGCCTCACTTACGGGGAGCCCCATCACGGGGCTGCCCCGGTTTTTGTGCTTTTCTGTGCCGCGCGCCCATCCTGCACGTCAAATTACGGGTTGAAATTGTCGTTATTCGCAATTCCCCGTGTCAAATCGCCGCTTTCGGGCCCTAAAACGGCGATTTCGCACGGGGAATCACAGATATCGACAATTTCAACCCGTAATTTTGGGGATGATCCGGCCTGGCGGGGCATTCGCCACGGTAGGTGAGGCGGCACCGTTTCCGGATGTGGCCTGCGGCAAAGGCCGCATGCCCCTTGTGCGGCCTCAGCCCGCGAATCCGAGAATCGTGGTCTCGCGGCGGGTGAATCTCGGCGGCGTGCGTTCTACGCCGGGCTCGAATTCCTTGCCTTCGATCTGCTCGATGGCGACTTCGACCGCCCTCGCCGATCAGTCCGATGTCCTTGCCTGGGGCGACGCCGGTGAGCAGCATCATCTGCTCTATCCACGCAAGCGTCCGCGGCGAGCGGGTGTAAATGCATACGCCGTTGCCCTTCCACTCCGGGAACTTCCCTGTCAGCGGCTCGAACGATTGCCAGCGCGTGTCCTTTGCCTCGAACCGCTCCAGCTGTATCCCATGCCGTTCGGCGCATATGACGCTCTCCCGGTCGAAGATGTTGATGAACGGAAACTCGGGGTCGCCGTACGGCACGATGGGCAGGCCGAGTTTCATTGCGGATTTCAGACGCCCGTCATGATGCCGGATGTCCAGCATGATGAATGCGTCGACGAGGTTGCCTTTGCCCAGCCGACGCATGTCGGCGAGGTCTTCGGTCGTGCAGGTCGATGACATCAGGATGAGGTCGTAGCCGTGTTCCTTCGCGGTGGCGCGGATGGCCCGCAGGATGGGGAACAGCTCCGCGCCTTGCGTGGTCTCCGTGGTTTCGGTGAGCAGACCGATGATGTACGAGCGGTTGCTGATCATGGCCCGGGCGTGCGCGTCGGGCACGTAGCCGAGCTCCCGCATCGCCTTCTCGACTTTGTCCCGCGTCTTCTGCGAGATCGGCCGGTTGCCGCTCATGACATACGACACGGTGCTCTGCGCGACGCCGGCGAGGGCGGCCACGTCCTTTGATGATACCGTGCGGAGTGAAGGACATGGACGGCGACACGGTGACGTATCATTTCACATAGTCATGCTTCAATGGCGGCAACAACGATACGAAGGAGTGCACATGGGGTGGATCATTCTGGCGATAGTCATCGTCGTCATCATCGCGCTGGTGCTGTGGGCGGTCGGTGCCTACAACGCGCTGGTCGCGCTGCGCAATCGCGTGAAGAACGGCTGGGCACAGATCGACGTGCAGCTCAAGCAGCGCGCCGACCTGATACCGAACCTGGTCGAAACGGTCAAGGGGTACGCCGGGCATGAATCCTCCGTGCTGACCCAGGTGACCCAGGCGCGCGCCGGAGCCGTCGCGGCCGCGGCGAACCCGAACGCGACCACCGTCGAGCGTGCCGCCGCCGAAAACGCGCTGTCCCGCGCGCTGTTCAACCTGCAGGCGACCATGGAGGCGTACCCGCAGCTGCAGGCGAACCAGAACTTCATGGATCTGCAGGCGCAGCTCAAGGACCTGGAGACGAAGATCGCCTACGCGCGGCAGTTCTACAACGATGTGGTGCTCAAGTACAACACCAAGATCGAGACGGTGCCGAGCAACATCATCGCCGGCATGTTCCACTTCGAGCAGGCACAGTACTTCCAGGCCGACGAGGGGTCCCGCCAGGTGCCGCAGGTGCGTTTCTGACGCCCGACGTCACCGACCGCCGGAACCATCGCCGCTGCTGATCATTGGAGATCGCCATGAACCTGAAACGTCTGCTCCGCTCGCTGGCAACGGCGTTGGCCGGCACACTCGTCGTCTTCGCCATCGTCATCGGCGCCGGCCTGATGCTGAGCGGAAGCTCGCCCGACCTGAGCTACCGCACGCTGGACTATGACGTCGCGGTTCAAGCCGACGGCAGCCTGAAGGTTACCCAGCACATCGACATGAAGCTCCGCACGCGCGACGGCGACACACCATGGCGGCAGCTGTACCAGAAGTACACGCTGCGAGAGGACGGCCTGACCAACATCACCGACATCAGCGTGCGCAACGTCACCGCCGGCGAAAACTATGAGCAGGGCGCGCTGGCATCGCCGGCCGACCATTCCGATACGTCATGGGACCGCGAATACGCCGGGCACTGGTACATCGCGGACGTGACCGACGGGGCCGAGAACCCCCAGCCGTTCGATCCCGCCAAGGACGGGTACGAGATCAGCGACAACACGACCTCGCGGCGGTCGAAAGACGTGGAGATCGGCTGGAGCATCCCCGCGACCAAAAAAGCCAGCAGTCTCAAGTTCGACGTGACGATGACGCTCCACGGCGGCACCACGCTCTACAAGGACGTGGCATCGTGGCAGTGGGAGCCGTTCGGTGACAGCAACCTGATCCCCATCGGCAAGGTCACCGGAATTGTGCGCTTCCCCGACGGCATCGACGCCTCCAGCAGCTGGGCATGGCTGCACTACGCCGGCGTCTCCGAAACCTCCCGGATGGACGACGGCTCGCTGCGTTTCAGCGCGTCCGATGTTCGCGCCGGGCAGTATCTCGACGTGGTGGCGGCCTACGACGCCTCCGCCGTCAAGCCTCCGTCCGGATGGCGGCAGGGCGATGCCGCGTGGGTGCGCCGGCAGACCGGCCGCACGTACCTGCCGAAGCTGAAGCAATCCGAAGGCCAGCAGGAAATCGCGTGGCGGCAACAGCAGGCCGGCCCGGCCCGTGTGCGCGTGGCCTTGTGGATCGCAGTAGTCCTCGCCGGATTGGTGCTGTTCGCCATCGGCATGGTCGCGGCGGTGCGCAGCTATCGCGAATCCCAATACCACGGCGACATCGAATACTGGCGTGAGCCGCCGGACATGAGCCCTGCCTCGGCCGCGAAGATGGCGGATGTCATGGGACTGTCCAAGGGCAGTGTCGACTCGCTGCAGATGACGGCGACGATGCTGTCGCTCGCCTCGAAGAAGGCGATCGCCATCTATCCGGGTCCGTCGAGCCTGTACCGGGGCGTCGACATGAGCAATGCCGACAACGTGCGTCTGGCCGGCATGATTGGCGCCGACGAGGGCAAGGCGAAGTCGCTGGGCAAGACGATGACCATAGTGCTGCTGCCGGCGGGATTCGACAAGGACGCGAAGCGGGAGCTCAACCTGAGCCAGAGCGAGCGTGCCGCGCTGAGCCTGATGCAGAAGGTCTCCAAGCGCGTCGGCTCTCCCGTGTTCGATCTGGACGGCATGAAGCGGCATTGCGAGGACTGGAAGAACGGGTACAAGGCGCTGAACCTGTTCACCGAAGCGTGCTCGTCCGAGTTCGCGATGCTCGGAGCGACGCGCAACGGCGGCACGCTGGCCAGCTGGATGGGCGGCCTCGGCGCCGCGCTGGCGCTGGTCTCCGGCATCATCGCGGTGTTCGGCGGTAATATCGCACTGGCACTGATCATTTCCGCACCGATCATGATGCTGTCGATCGTCGTGTGCTCATATGCTGCGTCCAGTGCGCTGACGTCTTCCGGCCAACGGTATGCGGGACAGGTGCAGGGACTGTACCGGTATCTGCAGGATTTCAGCAATTTCAGTGACCGCGGGGTGGCCGACATGGTGCTGTGGGACCGGTATCTGGTGTATGCCGCGGCATTCGGCATTTCGGACCGCGTGATGGCGGAGTTCGCCAAGGCGTACCCGCAGGTGACCGATCCGCAATGGCTGGACGCGCATGGCGCCGGCTCGCTGCTGTACTGGAGCTACCGCCCGTACGGGTATGGCTATATGGGCGGTCCGACCGCCGGGGCGGGTGCCGGCGGCGTCGGCGGTGGTTTCGACCCGGCGTCGTTCAGCGCGAACTTCGGTGACTTCGGCGCGCGGCTGAATGCCGGTTTCTCCGAGATCGGCTCCGTCATCCACGCGGCGACGTCCGGTGGTGGCGGTTTCGGCGGTATCTCGGGCGGTTCGTTCTCGGGCGGCGGCGGTTTCGGGGGCTCCTCCGGCGGCATTGGCGGCGGATCTTTCGGAGGCCGCTGAAGTCACGCTCTCAAAACTCGCAGATAGAGGGGCTTCTCGACTGAAAAGCCCCTCTATCTGCGAGTTTTGAGAGCGCAACCTCAGCTAAGCGCGTGGTCGATGTCGCGAATCAGGTCGTCCGTATCCTCCAGACCGACGGCGAGACGGAAGAAACCCTGATGGAACCCGGGCGGATACAGGTACTGCCGTTCGTCGTCTTCGCCCAGAAACACGATGAGGCTTTCGTCATGGCCGAGCGACACCGCCGACGTGATGACGTTGAGTTTGCTGACGAAACGGTTGTGTCCGTCATGGTCGGTGTTCAGTCCGAACGCGAGTACCCCGCCGAAACCGGCGTCCGGGCGGGCGAGCTGGCTGGCGGCGAATGCGTGATGCGGGTGCGATTCGAGCCCCGGATACGCCACGAACCGCACCTGCGGCAGTGATTGCAGGTGCTCGGCGATGGCCTGGGCCGAGGCGTTGTGCTGCCTCATGCGCAGCGGCATCGTGACCGAGCCGCGGTTGATGAGCCATGCGTTGAATGGCGAATTGAACGTATTGTCCACTCCGGCAAAATCTGGTTGAGCAGACGGTATGCGGCGATGTAGGTCGTGTCGGAGAAGATCGCGTGGTCGCTGCGGTTCAGCACGGTCGTGAACGTGGCCGCCAGCGGAGTGGCGCGCTGGCGAGCGCCTACGCGCGTAACCGGTGCGATTCCAACGGTTGATAGCCTCTCATACAAAGAACCGTCGCGCTGAGGGGCGCAGAGGTACCGCTCAAAGCGTCACTGTGTGAGGCCACCGTCACTGTGTGTGCCCTCTCACAGTGACGGTGTTGCTAGAGCCCAGTATTTGCAACGGTTTTCAGGGTACCGTCACGCTGTGCGCCCTCGCACGGTGACGCAATTTCAGCCACCGTGCGAGGGCGCACATCCGTCAGAAGTCCCAGTCCTCGTCGTCGGTCTCCTCGGCCTTGCCCATCACGTAGGACGAGCCGGAGCCGGAGAAGAAGTCGTGGTTCTCGTCGGCGTTCGGCGACAGCGCCGCCAGAATCGCCGGGTTCACGTCGCATGCCTCGGCCGGGAACAGCGCCGGATACCCGAGGTTCATCAGGGCCTTGTTGCCGTTGTAGCGCAGGAACTTCTCCACGTCGTCGGTCAGTCCCACACGCTCGTACAGCGACTCGGTGTATTCCACCTCGTTGTCGTACAGCTCGTTGAGCAGGTTGTACGTGTACTCGCGCATCTCCTCGCGCTTCGCGTCGCTCACCCGCTCAAGCCCGCGCTGATACTTGTAGCCTATGTAATACCCGTGCACGGCCTCGTCGCGGATGATCAGACGGATCACGTCGGCCGTGTTCGTCAGCTTCGCGTGCGCCGAGAAATACATCGGCAGGTAGAAGCCGGAGTAGAAGAGGAACGATTCGAGCAGCGTGGAGGCGACCTTGCGCTTCAGCGGACTGTCACCCTCGTAGTAGTCGAGCACGATTTCGGCCTTCTTCTGCAGGAACTCGTTGCGCTCGCTCCAGTCGAACGCCGTGTCGATCTCCTTGGTGGAGCACAGCGTCGAGAAGATGCTCGAATAGCTTTTGGCGTGCACGGACTCCATGAACGCGATGTTCGTGTACACGGCCTCCTCGTGCGGGGTGAGCGCGTCGGGAATCAGCGAGACCGCGCCGACTGTGCCCTGAATCGTGTCGAGTAGCGTGAGTCCGGTGAACACGTGCATGGTGAGCGTGTGCTCGTCGTCACTCATCTTCTGCCAGCTGGGGATGTCGTTGGAGACGGGACCTTCTCGGGCAGCCAGAAGTTGCCGGTCAGGCGGTCCCATACTTCGAGATCCTTCTCGTCCTCCAGACGGTTCCAGTTGATCGCGGAGACGCGGTCGATGAGCTTGAGCGGTTTGCGCGGTACGGAGATTGGTGCCATGGTTGTCTGTCTTTCGTTGTTGGGGGTGGTCTGTTACGTTCTTTCGGATTACTCGATCTCGTCGTCGGCGGGTTTGTCTTCAAACTCCTCCGGCGCGGTCAGACGGAGTATGAGCCGGTAGATCATTGGCGACATGTGGGTTCCTTGAGTTGCGGGCGTGCGCAGGGCTGTGTGTGTGGGGGGATTGGTGGATGACGTGTGTGGAGACCGCCGTCTGAGGCCGAAGGCGTACGAAGGTACGTCGAGCGCCGAAGAAAGGCGGTATGCGCATACATCATCCATCGATTCCTCAGAGCGTGCAGGAGACGCAGCCTTGCACCTCGGTCCCTTCCAGCGCCTGCTGGCGGATGCGGATGTAGTAGAGGGTCTTGATGCCCTTGCGCCAGGCGTAGATCTGGGCCTTGTTGAGGTCGCGGGTGGTGGCGGTGTCGGGGAAGAACAGCGTGAGCGAGAGTCCCTGGTCCACATGCTGCGTGGCTTCGGCGTAGGTGTCGACGATGGCCTTCCAGCCGATTTCGTAGGCGTCCTTGTAGTATTCGAGGTTCTCGTTGGTCATGTAGGCGGCCGGGTAGTAGACGCGCCCGAGCTTGCCTTCCTTGCGGATCTCGATCTTGGAGGCGATCGGATGGATCGACGAGGTGGAATGGTTGATGTACGAGATCGAGCCGGTGGGCGGCACGGCCTGCAGGTTCTGGTTGTAGATGCCGTCGCGCAGGATGTCGTCGCGCAGCTCGGCCCAGTCGGCCTCGGTCGGGATCGCGACGCCGAAACGCTCGAACAGGGCGCGCACGAGTTCGGTGCGCGGGGCGAGGGAGCGGCGGCCGTCGGTGTACTTGTCGAAATAATTGCCCTCGCCGGCCGGCTTGGCGTACGCCGAATCGGCGAAACCGCGAAACGCCGTGCCGTGCTCGACGGCCAGCGCGTGCGAGGCGCGGTAGGCGTGGTAGGCGACCGTCATGAAATACATGTCGGTGAAGTCGAGCGCTTCCTCGGAACCATACTGGATGCCCTCGCGGGCGAGGAAACCGTGCAGGTTCATCTGTCCCAGGCCGATCGCGTGCCCTTCATCGTTCGCGCGGCGGATCGAGGGCACCGCGTCGATGCGCGTGTGTTCGGACACCGACGTCAGGGCGCGAATCGCCGTCTCGACGGTGCCGGCCAGGCCCGCGTCCATCGCCTTGGCGATGTTCAGCGAGCCGAGGTTGCAGGACACGTCGCGCCCGACGTGCGAGTAGGTCAGGTCCTCGTTGTAGGAGCTCGCCTCCTGCACCTGCAGGATTTCGGAGCACAGGTTCGACATCGTGATGCGCCCGGCGATCGGGTTCGCGCGGTTCACCGTGTCCTCGAACACGATGTACGGGTAGCCGGATTCGAACTGGATTTCGGCCAGCGTCGTGAAGAACTCGCGCGCGTCGATATAGGTTTTCCTGATGCGGTCGTCGGCCACCATCTCGTCGTAATGCTCGGTGATGGAAATGTCGGCGAACGGCTTGCCGTACACGCGCTCCGCGTCATACGGGCTGAACAGCGCCATCTTGGCCTTCTTCTTGGCCAGCTCGAACGTGACGTCCGGGATTACGACGCCCAACGCCAGTGATTTGATGCGAATCTTCTCGTCGGCGTTCTCGCGCTTCGTGTCGAGGAAGCGCAGGATGTCCGGATGATGCGCATTGAGGTACACCGCGCCGGCACCCTGCCTCGCGCCAAGCTGGTTCGCGTACGAGAACGAGTCCTCCAGCAGCTTCATGACCGGGATCACGCCGCTCGACTGGTTCTCGATGTGCTTGATCGGGGCGCCGAGCTCGCGAAGATTGCTGAGCAGCAGCGCCACGCCGCCGCCGCGCTTCGACAGCTGCAGGGCCGCGTTGATGCCGCGCGAGATCGACTCCATGCTGTCTTCGATGCGCACGAGGAAGCAGCTGACCGCCTCGCCGCGCTGCGCTTTGCCGAGGTTCAGGAACGTCGGCGTGGCCGGCTGGAACGCGCCGGAGAGCATCTCGTCGAGGTATTCGACGGCCCGCTGCTCGCTGCCGGCCGCCAATTCGAGCGCGACCGCCGCGCAACGCTGCGGGAAGTCCTCCAGATACAGTTTGCCGTCGAACGTCTTCAGCGCGTATGACGTGTAGAACTTGAACGCGCCCAGGAACGTGCCGAACTCGAATCCGGAGGATTCGGCGTGCGCGTAGAAGTCGTCCAGGAACTCGGGGGAGTAGCGTTCGAACACCGCCGGGGCGTAATACTGGTGGTCGATCAGGTAGCGCAGGCGCTCGCCGGTGGATTCGAAGCGCTTCGTGTTCGCGGCCACGTGGCCGGTGACGTATTCGCGTTCGGCGGCCTTGTCCTTGCCGAACTGGATGCGCCCATCGGCGTCATACAGGTTCAGCATCGCGTTGAGCGCATGGTAGTCGTGCGCCGGATCGTACTGCTCGACAGTGGTGTCGGTGGTGTTGTCGAGCGGCAGCTCGGTGTCGGTGAAGTCAGTCATGAGTATAGTTTTCCCTTGGAGTAACTGGAATAACGGTGATTGTGGCGCGTTCAGCCGCGGTGGTCCCGGAAGAAACGCACGAGTCCATCGCGCACCTTGCGCGTGTCTTCGCGCGTGCCCATAAGCTCGAAACGGTAGAGGAACGGCACGCGGCATTTCGCGGCGATGATGTCACCTGCCGCGCAGTATGCGGTGCCGAAATTGGTGTTGCCGGACGCGACCACGCCGCGGATCCACGCGCGGTTCGCGGGATTGTTGAGGAAGCGCTTCACTTGCGGCGGCACGGCCTTTTTCGCGTCGCCGCCGCCGTAGGTCGGCACCATCAGCACGTACGGCTCGCGCACGTTGAGCGGCGCCGAGCCCGGCTTGAGGGGGATGCGGTACACGGCGATGCCGATGCCGCTCAGCTGGCAGGACTCGATGAACCGGGCCGTGTTCTCGGAGGCGGAGGAGAAGTACACGACCGCGCCGATGTGCTCGACCGTGTTGTCGGCCGGCTGCTCGGGGGTGCTGGGCGTGGTGCTGTCGGCGGCGGGGATGGCGTGCGCGGCGGTCAGGTCGATCGGGGTGCTGCGCGGATGAGGCTGGGGCGTGCCGGGGGTGGCGGGGGCGCGGCCGCTCATGCGGCCACCGGCGCGGTCTTCTTGGCCAGTTTCTTGGCCAGCTCGCGAATCAGGTCCGGGCGGTAGCCGGTCCAGGATGCATCGGGGGTGATCACGACGGGAGCCTGCTGGAAGCCGGCCTGCTGCAGCTGTGCCAGGGTCTCCGGATTCTGCTCCAGGTTCACGGTCTCGAAAATCACGCCCTGCTTGGTGAGCTGGCGCTTGGTGGCGTCGCACTGCGGGCAATACGGTTTGGTGAACACGGTGACGGTCATGTTGCTCCCTTGATGCGCTGGGGTGAACGTGTTGACTCGCTCAGACTACAGCGTTGTAATTTGCAGTCAAGAACCCCTACAAGTCGTGTCGCGCGCAGTGCGTGGTCACTATATGTAGTGTTTCGTTGGGATGATGCCGATTTTGGGCGATGGTGGATTTTTGGTGTCGGCGTGAAATGTGGGGATAGTCACATGAGCGGTCTCCGGGCGGATTTGTAGCAGCGAACGGTTCTCAATAAGAAAGGTGCGAGCCTGCTGTCGGCCGAAATGAACATCAAAATCGGCTGAGCCCTGGAATTCCGGGACTTTGCCTATTTGTGCGATTGTGCGAAATTGTGCGGAATCCTCGCACGTTTCTTATTGAGAACCGTTCGCTGCTACCGGGGTCGTATCCGCCGCGGCCTCGGCGTATTGTGGAGGGCGACACTATATGACCATCAAGGAGATGCACATGGTACTGCACCGCAACCTCGGTCCGTTCGGCACCACCGCCATCGGCCTCGGCGAAATGCCGCTGACCATCGAGAACAACCTCGGCCACGATAAGGGCATCGAGACCATCCACGCCGCACTCGACGCCGGCTGCCGTCACCTCGACACGGCTTGGGCCTACTACTGCTCCGGCGGCGAAGAGCAGACCGGCGAAAAGCTGATCCGCGAGGCCATGGCCTCTTGGAACGGCCCGAAGGACGAGGTCACCATCGCCACCAAGGTCGGTCATTTCCGCAACTTCACCGACGGCCGCCCCACCTGGGACGTGGACGGGCGCCCTGAAAACCTGATCAAGCGCGGCAAGGAGAGCGCGCTCGCGCTTGGCGTCGACACGATTGACCTGCTCTACTTCCATCGCCCCGACCCGAAGGTGCCGTACAACGAGTCCGTCGAAGCCATCAAGCAGCTGGTGGACGAGGGCGTGGCGCAGGAGGCCGGCATCTCCAACGCTTCCATCGAGCAGATCGACATCGCGCGCGGCATCCTCGGCGACAAGCTCATCGCCGTGCAGAACCAGTACTCGCCGATCTACCTCGACACTGCCGATACGCTGGAATACACGGCGAAAGTCGGTCTGAACTTCGTGTGCTGGAGCCCGCTGGGCGGCTTCCGCAAGCCCAAGGACGAAACCAAGTTCGACCCGTTCCGCGAGATCGCGGCGGCTCGTGGCGTCTCCTACCAGCAGGTCGTGCTCGCGTGGGAGCTCGCCAAGGGCGACCATGTCTTCGTCATCCCCGGCGCCCACCGCCCCGAGACCATCCTCGACAGCCTGCATGCCGGCGATTTGGAGCTCACCCCCGACGAGCTTGTAAGGCTTTAAGGCGACAGGCTCTCAAAACTCGCAGATACACCGGTGGAATAGCGGTTTTCCTTGTCTATCCGCGAGTTTTGAGAGCCTGCTTTTGTAGTCTCACTGGAGTCTTGCGACTCCAGGGCATGGTCACCCCAGTCATGCGTTGCATGAGGTGGATTCTAGTGGTGGTTGCAGCACCTGAGGTTTGAGCGGCCTTCCATGGCCACGTTGTCGGTTGTTGAGGTTATCACGCGGCGTCGAGCAGTTCGATGATCTTCTCGCTTGGTTTCATGAACCCGAGGGTCTTGCGTGGCCGGTCGTTGAGTTCCTCGGCGACCGCGTCGAGGTAGTCCTCCGGGTAGACGGATAGGTCGGTGCCTTTGGGGAAGTACTGGCGCAGGAGCCCGTTGGTGTTCTCGTTGGTGCCGCGCTGCCACGGGGAGTGCGGGTCGCAGAAGTAGACGGCCATGTCCAGGCTCGCGCCGATCTGCTTGTGCAGGGCGAGTTCCGAACCCTGGTCCCAGGTCAGCGAATTGCGCAGGAGTTCGGACAGCGAGGCCATTTTGTCGATGATGGCCTGCTGGACGTGTTCGGCGTCGTGCCCGTCGGGCAGGCGCAGCAGGATCGTGAACCTGGTGGTGCGCTCGACGAGCGTGCCGATCGCGCTTTGGTTGCGGCTGCCGGTGATGAGGTCGCCCTCCCAGTGGCCGGGGACCGCCCGGTCCTCCGCCTCGGCCGGTTGGCTATCCGCTCCGGGCTCCAATGCCTGCGCAACCCGGCCGGTATCTCCGCCTACAACGGCGTGCCGTCGGCCGCCTTGCGCGGTCTGGGGCGTTTGAGCCGGCCGGCCGCCTTCTGCTGGGCGCGGCAGGGCTCGTAGTCTCCGGTCCCGGGGTTCCTGTCGCGCTCGACCTCGCGGCTGACCGCGCCGGGGTCGCGTCCCGGCAGCCGGGCGATGGCGCGGATCGAATCGCCCGGGCGCAGCCGGTCGGCGATCAGGATGCGCTCCTCCTGATTGAGGTAGCGCGCGTGGATCCGTTTGGGTTTGTCCATGGTGGAACGATACCAGTCCATGCTTGCCTTTTCGTTCCTCCCGGTGGCGCGGGCGCGCCCGTTGCGCCGTACCTTGCCGGTGCGCTTGGAGACCCCGACCGCATGGGCGGCCTGGGTGAAGTTCATGCCCTTCTCGTCCAGCAGACGCACGTACCCCTCGCACCTCGCCGCGCACATCGGCTTCCCCGTCGGATATTCGACGCCGTTGAACGTCCAACGGCGTTCCCCGCCACGGTCTTCGTTTCGGTGGCTCCTGGTCACCTGACCCTCCTTGCGGTAGGCCAGGTGTTGCAACGATCACTAGAACTCGCCGAGCGGATTTTGTTAAGGGAGGAGGTGTACTTGACGCCTGATGTCAGAGGCGCGACATTGGCACCAGATTCCATGCACTACACTGGTGGGGTGCTTGAATCTCAACAACGAATGGCCCGGCGTAAGCCGGAAGTGCTGGCTCCGGCGGGCAACCTGCGCGGGCTGAAGGCTGCGGTCGATTACGGGGCCGACGCCGTATATTGCGGCGGCAAGGCGTTCGGCATGAGAAGTGCTCCGAAGAACCTGAGCCTGGAGGACTTCGAAGAGGGCGCCCGCTACGCCCATGCGCGGGGCGCCCGCGTATATGTGACCTGCAACGTGCTACCGCGCAACAACGAGGTCAGGGCCATCCAGGAATACATCAGCCAGCTGGCCGGCACCGGTGTGGATGCGCTGATCGTCACCGACATCGGCGTGCTCATGACCGCGCATAGCGTCGCCCCCGAGCTGGAACTGCACGTCTCCACGCAGGCGGGCGTCACGAACTACGGTGCCGCCAACGCGCTGTACGACCTCGGCGCCAGACGCGTCGTGCTCGCCCGCGAGATGGATCTGCAGGCCGTGCGAGACATCCGCGCCAACATTCCCGACGACATGGACGTCGAATGCTTCGTGCACGGGTCGATGTGCATGGCGTTCTCCGGACGCTGCCTGATCTCCAACTATCTGACCGGTCGCGACGGCAACCACGGCGAATGCGCGCAGCCGTGCCGCTGGAAGTACTCGCTGGTCGAGGAGAAGCGTCCCGGCCAGTACTTCCCGGTCGAGGAGACCAAAGAGGGCACGTACCTGTTCAACTCGCAGGACATGTGCATGATGGAGCACCTGGATGACCTGATCGACTCCGGCGCCACCAGCCTCAAGATCGAGGGCCGGGCCAAAAGCGCGTACTACATCGCCGCGATGACCAACGCCTACAAGACCGCCGTCAACGAATACATGGTGCAGCGCGGTTTCGAGGCCGCGGACGGCAACACGCTGCGCCCGTTCCACGACCGCGTGATTCGCACCGACGCGCCCGCCCCCGTCTGGCTGAACGATGACCCGTACGCGGCGGAACTGTCCGGTGCCGATCTCACGGACCACATCATGGAACAGGCCGACGTCGCCTTCGCCGGCGTCCCCGGCGACGACGGCGTCCTGGAAGTCGGCCAGAGCCCCACCGCCCCAGACCGTATCTCCGATCTTGAACAACAGGCCCGCAGCACGCGCCGCAAATCGAACACGCGCGACGAGTCCCCGATCGACACGAACGGCTGGCAGCATGCGGCCGTCGCGCCCGCGCCGCCCGTCACACTGCCCGAATGGTTGAAAGAGGAACCCTACAAGGTCGCTCACCGCGAATACTCCACCGGCTTCTACTACCCGGACCGCAAGGTCACCGAGAACACCAACCGCAGCGGCTACTTCCGCTCATGGCTGGTCGTCGGCGAAGTGCTGTCGTGGAGCCCGGACGAAGGCGGTCGCGTCACGCTGATGAGCCGCAACAAGATCGAACCCGGCCAGGAGATCGAATTCCTGCTGCCGGGCGACGCGCCACTCATCTACACCGTGCCCGAAAACGGCCTTCGCGACGCCGACGGCAACTGGGTGCAAGCCATCAACAATCCGGCGCACGTGTTCTCCATGCCGTGCCCGCATGAGGTGCCGGTCAACGCCGCGATCCGCTCCCGCACCAAGCACCCCACCCTCAAAGCCGCCTGACGTCAATCGCCGAGCCGAAGAGCACGCAATCACATAGGATAAGGAATCATGAGCGATACGCAGTTTGATGATGAGATTCTGGACAGCAACGCCATCAGCCCCACCGACGAGGAGGGCAACCCGGTTCCAGTGACGATCCCGATCGCGCTGGCGCCTGGTGTCACTGTCGTCTACACCACGCGCCTGGGCGGGGTGAGCCACGGCGATTTCGGCGATTGCAATCTCGGCGGCAAGGGCGGCGACGACCCGCAGGCGATTCTCGCCAATCGCGTGTCGCTCGCGAAATCCGTCGGCTGCGGGCTCTCGCTGGTCAGTCAGGTGCATTCCGGGCGCGCGGTGGACGTGGATGCATCATGGCATCTGAACACCCCGTTCGGCTTCGATGTGTCCGGCACGCCCGGTGAGGTGACCGCCGACGGCGAGGCGCAGGCCGCGACCGTCGTGGAGGCGGACGGGCAAGTCACGTCTCGCGCGGGTGTGGCTCTGGGCATGTTCGCTGCGGATTGCCTGCCGGTGCTGATGGCCGACGCCCAGGCCGGCGTGATCGGCGCCGCTCACTGCGGGCGCAAGGGCCTGCAGCGCGGCATCATCGGTGCCACGATTGATGCGATGGTGGCCAAGGGCGCTGCGCCGGAGCGCATCGCGGCCACGCTCGGACCGTGCATCTGCGGCGACTGCTACGAGGTCGGCGACGCCATCGCCGACGAGTTCGACGCGCAATTCCCCGGTACGTTCACCCTGACGCGATTCGGAGGCCCCGGCATCGACATCGCCAAGGCCGCCCGCATGGAGCTCGCCAAGGCGGGTGTTCCCGCCGACAGCATCGTCGACTCGCGCCCGCGCGTCAACGCCGCCTCCCAATACCTGTATGAAGACGAAGAGCTTGCCTCGCTGTGCGCCGCCGACGGCGAAGGCGAGCCTGCGCTCGCCGACCGCTGGAGCACCGTGCGCCACAGCATGTGCACGCTGGAGAATCCGCTGTGGTACTCCCACCGCCGCGCCTCGCTCGCCGGCAAGACGCACGAGGGACGCCTGCTCGCCCTGATCATGCGCGGCTGACCCCGATTTGCCTCGGTTGTGACGAATCGGGCCGCTATCTTCGTTTCGTGAGGTTGATTCCACCGGTCGGGAACATCTATCTTCGTTTCGTGAGGTTGATGGCCAAGTAGCCCAAGGCCCTAAACCGCATGATTCCAATGGCGTTTGGCGCTTAATACTCGCGGTATCGTGTTTTGGCAACCCCTTGAAACGCAGATAGATGTTCGGCGGAGCCGAAATCAACCCCTCGAGAGCGAGATATCCCGTTGCGGCGGGCCGACACCGGTGTCGGCGGCCTGTTCGTCGTCGATCAGAAAAAAATTCCGTGCAGAAGAGTGTGGCTTCCGTCACACCCGGGCAGGGCGGGGCATACGGTGGGCGGTATGACTCAGAGAGATGACAGAGAACCCGAAGCACCGGTCGTCGCCGTGGTATTGGCCGCCGGCTTCGGCACGCGCTTCGATCCGGACAACCCCAAGCAGCTGGTGAGCGTCGACGACAAGCCGATCGTCTGCTGGTCCATCGAGGCGTTCGAGCAGAACCCGCATGTCACCGACACCATCGTCGTCGTCAACCCGCAGGTGCGCGATGAAGTGGAACGCCTGGTCGATGAGGCCGGCTACCCGAAGGTGCGCATGATCATCGACGGCGGCGCCGAACGCGCCGACAGCACTGCGGCGGCTCTGCAGGCGCTGGGGGCAGCTGGCATCCCGCCCCGCGCGAAACTGCTGATCCACGACGCGGTGCGCCCGTTCGTCGAGCAGTCCTCGATCGACGGCTGCGTCACCGCGCTGGACGAGTTCGAGGCAGCCACGGTCGCGTTCGCCTCCACCGACACGATGCTGCTCACCGAGGATCTGGGCGACCGCAAGGTCGTGCGCTCCGTCCCGGACCGCGCGAACATGTTCCGGGCGCAGACTCCGCAGGCATTCCGGTTCGAGACCATCCGCCGCGCATACGAGCTAGCCTCGCGCGACCCCGATTTCCATCCGACCGATGATACGCGCGTGGTCGTCGACTACCTGCCCGACGTCCCGGTCGCCATCGTGGCCGGCTCCCGGACCAACATGAAGATCACCACGCGCGACGACCTGCCCCAGGCCGAGCAGATCTCGCTGGAGATCCGCAAGCGTCTCGCACGCGAACGGATGCATCAGGTGTTCGCCCAGGTCCGCGAGCAATAGCAGCGGCAGGCGTTCGCGGGGTACACTGGCATCATGCAGCAGCTCAATGTCGTGATTTGTGGGTTCGACCACTACGAGAACATCGACGTCAACCCGTCGTACGAAGTGCCCGAGGCGCTCGTCCGCGACGGCATCGGGGAGCCGTCCGACGTGGACGATCCGCTGCATGACGCCAACGTGTCCATCAACACCGTGGCGCTCCCGGTCAGCTTCGCCAACGCTTGGCCCACGTTGCTGGAGACCTTGGATGCGACCCGGCCGGACATCGTGATCGCGACCGGTCTCAAGCATGCGGCGCACAGCGTGGCGATGGAACGCTGCGCCACGAACCTGATGAATGCTGCCCGCCCCGACGCCGACAACGCGCTGCCGCGGTTCGAGCCGATCATCAAGGACGGCCCGGCCGCATATTGGACCCGTTTGCCGTTGCGGGCCATCATCAACGATTTCGCGCGCGACGGCATACCCGCCACGCTCAGTTCCGACGCGGGCACGTTCGTATGCAATTCGCTGTTCTACCAGCTGCTGCACTGGACGGCGACACAGGATCGTGTGCTGGCCGGCTTCGTCAGCTTCCCTCCGATCAATGGCGGCAGCAGGCTGCAGAACGGCCTGGATCTGCGCCAGCAGGTGCGTGCCGGGCGCGATGTGGTGCGCGAGACGGTCCGTTATTATCTGCAGCCGTCGTCCGGGGATATTCTCATCGCCTGACGTTTTGCTGGGATGCAGCTGGTTTCTTGCCGGCATGTGTGTACGTTCGCGTATGGTTCGTCGCGTTTCTGGCGTGGGCTTGACGCCATGCGGTACAGTCGTGTGTGGTTGTGCTAACGAGCAGGTGTAATGGCGAAAGGAACCGAACATGGCGGACCAGTTCCCGATTGTGATACGTGGATACGATAAAGAGCAGGTGGACCGGGCGTTTGCCAGCGCGCAGCAGACGCTGGCCGCGTTGCGTGCGCAGATCAAGCAGGATGGGGATCGTCTGCTGCAGTTGCAGGCGAAGCTGCAGGAGGAACGCAACCGTCAGTCGTCCAAGAACCACACGTTCGCCTCGCTGGGCGCCAACGCCCAGCAGATGCTTGCCTCCGCGGAGCAGACCAGCACCGAGCTGCTGGAGCGTGCCAAGCAGGATGCCGCCTCGACTCGCGCGTCCGCCAAGGCTCAGGCGGAGACGCTGATCAACAACGCGAAGCTGGATGCGCAGCATCTTCTCGATGACGCTCAGGCCAAGGCCGATACGATTACCGGCAACGCCACCAATCAGGCGCAGACCATTACGACCAGCGCGCAGCAGGACGCCGCCCAGCTGCGCGCCGAAACGGCGAAGATCGTGACCGAGCAGCGTCAGTCCGTCGATCTCGAACTCACCAATTCGCGCGAGGAGCATGAAAAGCGCATGGCGTCGGAGCGCGCCAAGCAGGAGCGCGAGATCGCCGAGATGCAGGCGAAGGCGACCCAGCAGATCGCCTCGCAGCGCAGGAGCGCGAACGAGGAGATTGCCAAGCTCAAGTCCGAGTCCAACGACCAGATTCAGGCGGCGCTCGCGGAGGCGAACAAGAAACTGTCCGACGTGCGCGAGCAGGTGTCCAAGATGATGGCCGACGCGCAGCGCAGGGCGGGCGAGATTATCGATGCGGCCAAGGCGAAGGCGCAGGAGATTCGCGACGACGCCGAGGTCCGCCACACGCAGACGATGAGCCAGGTCAACGCCGAGGTCGAGCAGATTCGCACTGACATCGCCGCCCAGCAGGACGAAGCGACCAAGAAGGTGAGCGAGCTGCTCGAAAACCTCGAAGAGCGTCGCGTGGCCGCCAAGAAGGAATCCGACGAGCTGATCGGCCAGGCGAAGACCGTGCGCGAGGATGCCGACACGTATGCGGCGAGCAAGCGCAAGGAGGCCGACGATCAGGCCGCGCAGATCCTGGAAAAGGCCGGCGAGGATGCGGCGTCGCAGATCGAGGATCGCCGCAAGGCCGCGCAGGTCGAGCTGGAGGATCTTCAGGGGCGCATCGCCGAGCTGCAATCGCGTGAGGCGGCCATCACGCAGCGCGTGTCCGAGCTGCGTTCGATGTTTACCAAGGCGTTCAGCGGATTCGGGTTCATGAACGAGCAGGGGGCGGAGCAGCCTGGCGCCGCGTCGCATCAGGGAGCGCCCGATGTGCCGCTGTACAATGCCGCCGCGCAGGATGAGCTGGCACCGGCGTATGAGTCGCATGCCGTCGCGGAGCATGCCGACAATCAGGATGCGGAAGCGGTCGCCGCCGAGCCGGTCGCCGAGCCGGTCGCCGAGCATGTGGCCGAGTACTCGGCCGAGCACACCGAGGTCGGCGAGGCCGAAACCGCCGAATAGCGGTCGGCCGGGATTCCGAAGCGTCGGATGCCGGGCTTCGCCGTCCGGCCCGCAGGCGGCTGCAGAAGTCGCCGGACTCCTGCCGAATCAAGGTATTGAACCGGTTCGATGGCGGGAATCCGCTGTCGCCGCTACACTCATTAGAGACCCGTCGTGGCATCCGGTCAAACGCTGGATGCCACGTTTCATTGCGGCCACAAAACCGGCCGCGCACGTCCCAAGTCAAAGGAGCAGCATGACCGAGAACATGTCATCGTCTGAAATCACACCGCTGTCCGGCGAGCAGCTGAACGATCTGGTCACATCATTCGATGCCAGCCAGTCCAACCGTCTGGCCATGAACGCCGTCACCGCCGCCGGTATCGACAAGGTCGCGCTGAACTATGACCGTTCCCGTCTGCTGCAGCGCCGCTTCTCCGTCACCGTCGACAACGGCGAGGTCACCCATCAGGACCGTTCCGGTCGCTGCTGGCTGTTCAGCTCGCTGAATGTGGCCCGTTTCGTCGCCAAGAAGAACCTCGGCGTCAAGGAGTTCGAGTTCTCCCAGAACTACGCGATGTACTTCGACAAGCTGGAGCGTGTCAACTACTTCCTGCAGGACGTCGCCGCGCTGGTTCGTGCCGGAGAGCCGTCCGACTCGCGCCTGATCCAGCACCTGCTCGCCGACGTGATGGGTGACGGAGGTCAGTGGACGATGGCGCTGAACGTGTACAAGAAGTACGGTGCCGTGCCGAAGGACCTGTTCCCGGAGACCGAATCCTCGAAGAACACGGGCGCTATGAACACGCAGCTGCGCCACCTGCTGCACACTGCCGTGGCGCACATGTACGCCGACCCCGCGTCGATCGACGACGAGGTCGCCAAGACCGTCGCCGCCGGCCACCGCATCCTGACGATTCACCTGGGCGAGCCGCCGAAGAGCTTCGACTGGGAGTGGACCGACTCCGAGGGCATGTTCCACCGCGACGGCGAAATCACGCCCGTCGAGTTCTGGAAGAAGTACGTGGGCACCGCCGACCTTGAGGATTACGTGTGCCTCGTGGACGATCCGCGCCGCGAGCACGCCAAGGGCAAGAAGATCGGCATCGAGCACCTGGGCAACGTGGCCGGCGGCAACCCGACCGAGTACCTGAACGTGCCGAACCAGTTCATGAAGGATTGCGTGCGCGCGATCCTGATCGAAAAGGGCATCCCGGTGTGGTTCGGCGCGGACTGCGGCCCGTTCATGGATCGCGAGCGCGGCGCGTGGGCGACTGACCTGTTCGAGTACGGCAGCGTCTACGATGTGGACTTCGACATGGACAAGGAGTCGCGCGTACGCTTCGGCGACTCCGCGATGAACCATGCGATGGCGTTCGTCGGCGTGGACGTGGCCGATGACGGCACCACGACCCGTCGCTGGCGCGTGGAGAACTCCTGGGGCGACAAGATTGCCGACAAGGGCTACTTCACGATGAGCGACGACTGGTTCACCGAGTACGTGTACGAGGTGGCCGTGCCCAAGGCGATGCTCCCGGCCGAGTATCAGGCCGCGCTCGCCGAGCCCGCCACCATGCTCCCCGCATGGGATCCGATGGGTGCGCTGGCCTGAGCGAGGTATCAGCCCGTGCGTCGAGCACGAGACTGAATGACCGATTTCGTCGATTCCCCGTGTCGGATGGACATTTTACGAAAGGAATGTGCCGTTCGATGTGGGGAATCGTCATTGACGGCGGTCTTCCGCTATTGTTGGATGACAATGATGTTTCTAGCCAGAGGACCGCGCATCGGTTGCGGCATAGCGGAATAAGCCCAGAGAAAGCTGCATGATGAAGAAATCGTCGGCCGGAAGCCGCACATCATCCAATACATTCAATCGAATACTGACGTGTCTTATCCCGATCGCGTTCGTGTTGACCGTCGGCGCATGCGGAACTCCCGGCTCCGATGCGGGGTCGGCTGAGCGGCAGTCGTCCGGACAATCCGAATCGGCTGAGTCGTCCAAACCGTCAAGCTCGGCTTCCGCGTCCGGCGGACAGCTCGCCACGAGCGTGCTGGAGACGCTGCCGGTCAAGGGACGTGCACCGAAAACCGGTTATTCGCGCGACCAGTTCGGCGCGGCATGGGCCGACGTCGACCACAACGGGTGCGACACGCGCAACGACATCCTCAACCGTGACCTCACCAACAAGACTTACAAGGCCGGTACGCACAATTGCGTGGTGACCAGCGGTCGGCTCGTCGACCCGTACACCGCCGCGGTGATTGATTTCGTGCGCGGGCAAAGCACCTCGGCGGCCGTGCAGATCGATCATGTGGTGGCGCTGTCGGACGCATGGCAGAAGGGCGCGCAGCAGCTGATCGCCGACCGGCGCAAGCAGCTGGCGAATGACCCGTACAACCTACTCGCGGTGGACGGCCCGTCGAACCAGCGCAAGTCCGACGGCGACGCGGCGACCTGGCTGCCCGCCAACAAATCGTTCCGCTGCTCATACGTGGCTCGGCAGATCGGCGTGAAGGCGAAGTACTCGCTGTGGGTGACGCAGGCCGAGCATGATGCGATGTCGCGCGTGCTGTCGTCCTGCCCGGCCCAGACCGTTCCGACCGGCGACGGCGCGGAATCAGTGGCGCCGCAGGAGGACGTGTCGCAAGGCAGCTCATCGCAGGACGGTTCATCGGGCGAACAATCCGAGTCGAGCACGGTGGTGGAGCCGGCCGCTCCGTCTGACGGCGACAGTTCTGATGTCTACTACAAGAACTGCGCCGCGGTGCGTGCAGCCGGCAAAGCGCCGCTATACAAAGGGCAGCCCGGCTACTCGACCAAACTCGATCGCGACGGCGACGGCGTCGCCTGCGAATAGCGCCCCCATCTCCATCCCGCGAAAGTCCCATCCGCAGCCGCCGGAATGGGACTTTCGCCGGGTGACGGCTTCGCAGCTCCGCCGTGCCCGCATTGCAGCCGTTGTTTTCCGTATTCCGACGGCATCTACTATTGTGTGTTCGGTATTGGTATGCGACGTGAGGGCGCGGGTCGAAAGACGCCAGCCTGCGGTGCGGAAGGAGAGCAGAGCGATGGCAGGGCTTCGTGGTCCGGACAGTTCCGAGGACGAGCGGCATTTGGGCGGGAATGCCGTGTTCCCTGAAACGGTGGACGTGAACATTCGCCAGCTCGACCCGATTCCGGCACCGCGGTATTTTCTCAGGGAACTGCCGCTCACCGATGATATGAGCGACCTGGTGCTGCAATCGCGTCAGCAGATCCGCGACATCCTGCACGGTCGCGATGATCGTCTGCTGGTCATCGTCGGCCCGTGCTCGATTCACGATCCGAAAGCGGCGCACGAGTACGCGCAGCGTCTTGCGGCGCTCAAGGGCGAGCTTGAGGACCGACTGATGATCGTGATGCGCGTGTATTTCGAGAAGCCGCGCACGACGATCGGCTGGAAGGGTCTGATCAACGATCCGGATCTGGATGGCCGCTTCGATATCCGCAAGGGCATGTGGCTGGCGCGCAAGGTGCTGACCGACGTGCTTGGCCTGGGGCTGCCGACGGCGACCGAATGGCTGGATCCGATTACACCGCAGTACATCTGCGATCTGATCAGCTGGGGGGCGATCGGCGCGCGCAACACGGAGTCGCAGGTGCATCGTGAGTTGGCGAGCGGCATGTCGATGCCGATCGGCTTCAAGAACGCGACCGACGGTTCGATCAAGCCGGCCGCCGACTCGTGTTTCGCGGCCGGGTTCGAGCACCATTTCCTGTCGATCAACCTGGATGGCCGCGTGATCTCCGCCGAGACGAAGGGCAACCCGGACTGCCATCTGATCCTGCGCGGGTCGAACACCGGCCCGAACTACGATGCGGCTTCCGTGGCGGCCGCGCTTGAGGCGTTGCGCGCGTCGAAGGCGAGCGGTCCGAGCGAACGCGGTCTGGTCATCGATGCGGCGCACGGCAATTGTGGCAAGGACGAGAACGTCGAGGCCGAGGTCATTGAGAACATCGCCTCGCGTATCGCCGATGGAGAGCCGGGCATCCTCGGCGTCATGATGGAGAGCTTCCTCAAGGGCGGGCATCAGAAACCGGCACCGCTCGACCAGCTGGTGTATGGCCAGTCGGTCACCGACTCCTGCGTGCCGTGGGAGCGCACCGAGGAGCTGCTGCACACGCTCGCCGACGCCATCGACACGCGTCACGCGCTCTGATCCGGTGCCCGGCCTAGGCCGCTAGGTGGGGCATGCCACAATACATGGCTGTTAGCATATACGTAGGTTCGGCGTGGCCTTGTCTGTTCGAGAGGCCGCGCCGAATCCGTTTTTTTTTTCGCATTGGTCGCTGCTTCAGTGATGCATCGTCACAGCGACGCGTCGTCCCAGTGGTCGGCGGCGGGGAGCGAGCGGATCGACGGCATCAGCAGCGCGATGACCACATTGACCGCAAGCACGGCCAGGAACAGGCCAATCGTGGCGCCGAACCCGATGCGTGGCAGCAGGGAGCCGGCGAGCGCTGAGCAGAACAGCGTGGGTATCATCGACAGCATGCCGCTCGCCGACTCGACACGTCCCTGCATCTCGCTCGGCACTTTGGCGAACACGAATCCCATCAGCAGCGAGTTGATGGTGGGGATGGGCAGCCCGACGACCAGCGATGACGCCAGTATCACCAGGTAATCGCTGCTGAACAGCATCGGCAGCAATGTCAGCAGCGACGTCACCGACAGGACGACCAGACCGGTGCCCATGTGCACTCGCTCGCATACCCGTGCGGCGATCACCGCGCCGATCAGCATGCCGACTCCCATGACGGTGTTGACGAAACCGAGTCGCACGGAGTCCACGTGGGTGCTCACCAGTTGCAGGTTCACCGCGGCGAACACGCCGTTGAGCCCGAAATTCACCAGCGCGGCGATTACGCAGATCGCCAGCAGCGTGTGCCTGCGCAGCGTCCAGCGCCATCCTTCGATGAAATCCTCGAAGAACGAGGTGTGCGCCGACTCTGCTGTCGCATCGGCGTCGGGCGCGACGGCGGCATCGGACGTGCAGCCCGCTTGCGACGCGGTGTCGGGACGCTTGCTCTTGCGATCTGTCGTCACCATGTCGCGGACATGTTCGTCGACGCGCAGCTGGGCGGCACTGACACCGCTGATCGCGTACATCAGCGAGGCGACCGCGAACGGCAGCCACGGCGCGACCGCGTACAGCACGCCACCGAGCGGGGATCCCGCGATGCTGACCACGGAATCGCGCCCTTGATTGAGGCTTTGCGCCTTCGGATATTCGCGGGTCGGGATGATCGTGCGCAGCATCGCGTTGGTCGCGTTGGCGAGTAGTCCGTTGACCGCTGACGCCGCGACCGTCACGATGGCGAATATCGGGAATGCGATCGCATGCAGGGCGATCAGCACGAACACCGTTCCCCACAGCAGCGTGCCGAACACGGCGTTGGCGATGATGAGCCCTTTGCGGTTGTGCCGGTCCACGACCGTGCCGCCGAACACGTCGCTGACATGCGTGGCAACTTGGCTGAACGTGGCGAGCCATCCGGCGAGCACCACCGATTGGGTGAGCGAGAAGGCGATCAGCGAGATCGCGAAGCCTCTCATCGCGGCTCCGATCGTCGAGGCGGTGTCTGCAGTGAACCATTGACGATATGTGGGGTTGCCCCCACAGCGATTCACTGCGTTGCGGGGAAGTGCGTTCGCGGTGTGGCGCGGTTTGCGCCTGCGATGATTCGGGCATGATGTTTCCTTTGAATAAGTTGAGGGGTGTTGTGCGTCGAGGGGTGAAATTGCGTATGCTTGCGCTCGCCCATTGCATTGTGGGCGCAGGGCGTGGGGTGAGAGGGTATGTCAGGCCGCCGTTATGGCAGCCATCTGAAGGCGTCGATGTTGAGCATGACGGGTTGCGAGCCGTCCCCTTCCTCGTGTGCGAGGTCGCGTGATGTCCATGTGTTGAAGAGCTCGCGCAACTCCTGTGACATGCGCGCGTATTCCTCGCTTGTCAGCCGCAGCACGCTGCTGCTCGTCACCGTTGGGTCCGTCCACTGTTTGGGCAGGTTGTCAGAGGCCGACCTGTATCGCTGCCATGCCTCTTGCCGAAACGTGGAGCTGACCTGATCCATTGTCGTCGCCATTGCCGAATCGACGGCCGCGTCCGCGTTGATTTCCAGTCTGCTTTGGGCGGCCAGCCAGCAGCTTCTGCGGTTGTCTCCGTCGGGTGATGGCGTTTGCGTGACGAATCCGGCCTTTTCGAGCTGTTTCAGGTGATAGCTGACCGTTCCGGCCGATTCGCCGAGCTGTTCGGCGATCTGGCCGACCGTGACGGGTTTGGTGTCGCTCATCACGGTCAGTATGCGCAGTCGTGTGGGGTGCGACAGCGCCTTCAGGCGGTTCGTGTCGGTGACTGTCGCGGGGTTGTCGCGGCGGGGCGGCGTCTGCGGTTGCGCCGTGTCGGAAGCCTGTGCCATGTCCGTTCCTTCCGTGCCTCATGACACCTGTCGCGTGTGATGCTGCGCTCATGTTATGAAGCGATATCCAATTGACAAGAAATATTGTACAACAACTCTTGTATAAATCAAGTGCCCCCGTTTTTTTCCCGTTTCATGTTAGGCTCGCATAAGAGTTCAAGCGGTGGTTCCTCTCCTTCAAGAAACACCGCGGATACCGGCGCGTGTTGGCATAGGTGCCAGCGCGGGCAGGGGGGGGTTATTAGTGCGCGACCGCAGCGTGGCGCAAGTCAGAGAAGACTGAAAGGGCATGGCTCATCATGATGAATGCACGGCAACTGTGGGCGAAGGCGTGACGTTGTTCGCGTCGGTGAAGGAGGGCGCGTGATGGCGGAATCGGCACGGCACTCAGGGCGCAAAACTCCCTGGAAGACGATCCTGGCGGTGTTGTCGGTGGTCGCGATCGCGGCCGGCGACTACAAGGACGCCGCGGCCGGCGAGACGGCAGCGCTCCAGAACATCGTAATGTCCCCGTGCCCGTTCGACGCGGGGCATGGGGACGTTCGTCATGCGCGGCGGATACGGGCTGGCGCGGCCCGTGTATGGCCAAGTACAGGGCCGTGCCTTATCCTTGGGGGAGAGAACAAGGCAAGGAGACATCACGTCATGCAGCAGCAGAACATGGGAGAGCGTACGCCGCAGGGCACGCCGCGTCACGCCGGCCCGAAGCCGCTGAACACGCCGGAGGAGCTGCGGGCCATCCGGCAGGCCATGGACGAGGGCAAGAACCCGCTGCTTGCCACGGGCGTGCCGCGCTGGGAGGATCAGGTGGGCGTCAGCCGTATCATCAACCGCCGGGTGCTGGAGCTCGAACCGCTGCCCACCCCGGCCCAGGTGTTGGCGGAACTGCCTCTTGACTCCGCCGCGCAGGAGATCGTCGCCTACTCGCGCGACGAGATACGCGCCTGCCTGTATGGGCAGGACGACCGTCTGCTCGTCATCGTCGGCCCCTGCTCGGTGCACGACCCGAACGCCGCGCTCGACTACGCGCACCGGCTGTCGAAGGTGATGAAGGAGACCGAAGGCGAACTGCTCATCGTGATGCGCGTGTACTTCGAGAAGCCGCGAACGACGGTCGGCTGGAAGGGACTGATCAACGACCCCGACATCGACGGCAGCCACAACATCCGCAAGGGCCTGCTGCTCGCGCGCAAGACGCTGATCGGCGTGCTGGGCGAAGGACTCGCCGCCGCCACGGAATTCCTGGAGCCCACCAGCCCCCAGTTCATCTCCGACGCGGTCAGCTGGGGCGCGATCGGCGCCCGCAACACCGAGTCGCAGGTCCACCGCCAGCTCGCCAGCGGCATGTCGATGCCGATCGGATTCAAGAACGCGACCGACGGGTCCGTCAAGGCCGCCGTCAACGGCTGCTACGCCTCCGCGCAGCAGCACACGTTCTTCGGCATCGACCACATGGGCCGGGCCTGCGCGGTGGAGACGCTCGGCAACCCGGACTGCCACGTGGTGCTGCGCGGCTCGATCCACGGGCCGAACTACGACACCGCATCCGTGCGCCGTGCGATGGACGACGTGCGCGCGATGATGCCGGCGGAATCTGCCGCCACCCACGGGCTCATCATCGACTGCTCGCACGGCAACTCCGGCAAGGACGAGCACCGGCAGGCAGAGGTCGTGCGAGACATCGCCCGGCGCATAGCCGATGGCGAGGAAGGCATCACCGGCATCATGATGGAAAGCTTCATCGAAAGCGGCAACCAGCCGGCGGCCCCGCTCGACCAACTGGTCTACGGCAAGTCGATCACCGACCGCTGCATCGGCTGGGACGAGACGGAACGGCTGTTGCACGAGCTCGCCGACGCGGTGTCCGCCCGGCGCTGGCGCTGAAACGGCGTCCATCACTCTTCACGAACAACCACACGGAAAGGATTCCCATGACCACCATCGCCATCATTGGCGCATTGGACGACGAAGTCGCACTCATCGCCGCATCACTGAACGACGTCACCCACGACCGCCAAGCCGGCCTCGACGTGACGCGCGGCACGCTGGGAACCAACGAAGGAGGCACCGTCACCGCCGTCGCGACCGTCGGCGGCATGGGACTGGTCAACGCCGCCGCCACCACCCAGCACCTGATCGACACATACCATCCCGACGCGGTGATCTTCTCCGGCATCGCCGGCAACCTCAACCGGAACCTGCACATCAACGACGTGGTGCTCGGCGGCACACTGCGCTACCTCGACACCGACATGCGACTCGTCGGCCAATGGAAGCCCGGCACCGAGCAGCAGCCCGTCGAGGAATTCCACTCCGACGACCGTCTGCTGTCCCTCGCCGACCAGGCGCTCGCGGCCATGGGCGTCACGCACATCATCGGCATCATCGCGTCCGGCAACTACTTCGTCGATACGCCGGCGCAGATCGCCAAGGTCATCCACGACACCGGCGCCGACGCCGTCGAGATGGAAGGCGCATCCGTGGCGCACGTCGCCGCCCGAAACGAAGTACCCGCGTTGGTGATCCGCGCGCTGAGCGACAAC
>ENA-OQCV01000024-OQCV01000024.1-human-gut-metagenome-genome-assembly--contig:-NODE-24-length-40969-cov-4.936438_pt1 | contig 40969 bp, 45 predicted proteins | sample MGYA00242766_ERZ504592 | MGnify/ENA primary metagenome ERZ504592 (study PRJEB26092, sample SAMD00036315) | human gut metagenome | host: Homo sapiens | study: EMG produced TPA metagenomics assembly of...
ATCCCGCGAGGTGTTTTTTGTGAGCGAAGGTCACAGAAAACCCGAGACATACCGCGCGAATTTATGCGATTAGCATAAATTCTGTGCATCGCGAAGCGTGTTGCTGAGAACGGAGTGAACAGTAACAATTTTTGATGTATAAAAGTGAAAAATGTGTAAAATCTCTGGACGAATTTCGTAAAGTGTGTATAATGTAGAAAGTAATATGCAGTTATAAGGTTTATAGCAATTCTCGTAAATAATGCATTTAAGAGGATCGCTACAGGTAATTGTTCGATGTTAATTATTCTGTGAGAGTACTGAGCAGATATCGATTTTTAGTTGACAGAAATTATACATTATTTTATGAAATTGCTGTAATGTGCAGTATAGTACTGAAAGGAAGAGGAAATTAAAATGAAAAGAGCGGCGGCAGCAGCGATAAGTTTAATGACAGGACTGGCAATGCTGACAGGATGCAGCAGAGCGGAGGTGGAAGAGACAATCCAGCCGTTGGTGGCAGACGCTATCGAAGAATCCGATTCAGAGGCAGAAGCAGTGAAGGAAGAGGATGAGAGTCCGCTGATTCCGGAGATTGATACAGATATAAAAATCCATGCCGGTTCAAGGATCGCAGTGGTAAGCAAATGTGTCAAGGGCGAATACTGGAAGATGGTTAAGAAAGGCATGGAAGATGCGGTAAAGGAAATTAATAAAGCATATGGTTATAAAAAAGATGACCAGATTACCATGACTTTTGAAGGCCCTGATAATGAAGAGGACGTAGAAACTCAGATTAATACAATAGATGCTGTTATTGCAGAGAATCCGGATGTTCTTTGTATTTCGGCAAGTGACATGGATTCCTGTGAGGCACAGCTTGAAGCTGCAAAGGAAAATGGAATTCCGGTTATAGCATTTGATTCTAATGTAGCCGAGAAGAAACTGGTGAAGGCATATCGGGGAACCGATAATGTGCAGGTAGGAAAGATGGCTGCTTATCAGCTTGGCAGTGCACTCGGAAAGATGGGAAAGGTTGCGGTTTTCTCCGCACAGCAGAAGACAAAGAGTGTTCAGGATCGTGTAGAAGGATTCATGAATAACATCGGGAAGTACGGAGACATTGAAGTTGTGGAAACTATTTATTCTGATCAGGTAGATGATATGGAGGCTTCCATGAAGGAAGTTCTGGGAAAAATATCCCACACTGGATGGTGTATTCTGCACTAATGCAGATATTACAGAGATGTATCTGAATCTGGAGAAGAGTGATGAGCATGATGCACCGGCTCTGGTAGGGGTTGATGCAACTACTAAGCAGCAGGAAGCAATCCGTAATGGAGAAGAGATTGGCTGTGTTTCCCAGCAGCCTTATGCTATGGGATACCAGACAATCTGGGCAGCAGTTGAAACAACGGCACCGAAGAAATCTGTTGTGATCGAGAAAAATGTACTGAGCAATCCGGCATGGATCGATGCAGACTGTCTGGATGATCCAGACTACAGTGGATATTTATATACAGAATAAGAATTAAAGATAAACGCTCCGGGAGGATGTACAGGGTCTCAAATGCATTAATTAAGAGGATTTTCTATAAGATGAATGTGTCTGCTGGGACAGACCGGTAATACAGAACTTATATATAAAGCAGAATTATATACGAAAGAAGAAGCATGAAAACAGTGATGAGTTGTTTTCGTGCTTTTTTGTGTTATAGAATATTGCTCCGTAATATTCTATGACACAAAAAAGCTCTCCGGGCAGGCTCCTTATTTATATCTATTTTCTTTGAAATAAAATATAAACAAATCAGAAGCTTTGACTGTATAAAAAGATTTATATTGATGATATAATCACATACACGATATAAAAATAACAAAAAATATTGGATGGATAAAAATATTTGATAAAATTATTTAATGAGATTGTAATTTAAAGGATATATGATAAATTTGACTATAAATTCTTGAAAATATATACAAAAATTAAGCAAAAAGGAGAAGAGGATGAAACAATGGTCAGAGATCATCAGAAATGTCACCATGTTGTCGCAGCTTGGACTGTCTCTCATAACCCCTGTCCTGATATGTCTGGCAGTATGCTGGCTGATTGTTTCTAAGACCGGAGCTGGCGGATGGGTATATATCCCCGGATTTTTTCTTTGGTCTTGGAGGTTCCGGGACAGTGGCATATAAATTTTATCTTTCTATTAACAGACAGCAGAAGAAAGAGAACAAAAAGAAGAAAATAAAGTATCGTTTAACAGACACCTGTAATGATACAGAAACGAAAGGGAGATTTATATGAGTATTATGGATAATGTTCAGCCTGCCGTAAAGAAGGAAACCGGGAAGGTAGCTGCCATCACCGGAATCGGGCTGATTTTGATGTGGATCGTGTTTTGGAGTGCTGCATGCTTTCATGCCACAGAAGGTACCGTTTGATTATACGGTGTTTCTTGGAGGGGCAGTGGGAGGATGTGTGGCAGTCCTTAATTTCTTTTTTATGGGACTTGCAGTGCAGAAAGCAGCTGCAGCAACAGATGAGGACACAGCGAGAATGAGGATCAAAGCAAGTTACTCCCAGAGAATGCTGATCCAGATGTTGTGGGTGATTCTGGCAATCGTGGCACCCTGTTTTCATTTTGTGGCAGGAATCGTTCCTCTTTTATTTCCCGGAACAGGAATTAAAATTGCAGGAATTTTTCATACTAACAAATAGGTATTTCTATATCAAACCGGAACAGTACCGGGAGAGACAGGAGGTGAATAAAGAGTATGGAATTGGATATCAGCGGGGCAAGGATATTCTTTACATTACCCATTGATGTGCCTGTTCTCGGACCATTAAGGATCAGTGAGACAATGGTGGTAAGCTGGATTGTTATGATACTCATAACAGGTTTGTGTATCTGGCTGACACATGATCTGAAAGAAGAGAACATTTCCAAACGTCAGGCTGTGGCAGAGCTCATTGTAGAGAAGGCCAACAGCTTTGTAATCGGAAATATGGGTGAGAAATTCAGATACCTGATACCATTTGTTGCAGCACTTTTTGCAACCAGTGTGGTTTCCAACCTGATCAGTCTGATCGGACTTCGAAGCCCTACAGCAGACCTTTCTACTGAGGCTGCCTGGGCAGTTGTGGTTTTCATTATGATCACAGCACAGAAGATAAAGACCAGCGGATTTGGCGGTTATCTGAAAGGATTTACAACTCCGATCGCAGTTATGACACCGTTTAATATTCTTTCCGAGCTGGCTACACCTGTCAGTATGGCGTGTCGTCATTTCGGAAATATCCTTTCCGGTGTGGTAATCAATGGCCTGATCTATGGGGCACTGGCAGTCGCAAGTTCCGCGCTTCTGGGCCTGATCCCGGGTGCACTGGGAGATGTACTGTCAAAGATACCGATTCTTGATGTCGGTGTACCTGCGATAACGTCGGTCTATTTTGACTGGTTCTCAGGAGTTATGCAGGCGTTTATCTTCTGTATGCTGACTGTAATGTATATTGCAAATGCAGCAGAAGAGTAGCAGAAACATGATTTGCTGGAGCAAAACGGCAGCGGTGGTAACCGCAAAGAATGCTGAAATACAGCAGAAAAATTAATACCGCAGCAAAGGGGAAAAGCTGCAGATTATTATTTAACAGGAGGGTTTTAATATGGATTTTCAGTTATTGGCAAAAGGTATCGCATTAGCAGGATGTGCAATTGGAGCAGGATGTGCGCTGATCGCAGGTATCGGACCTGGTATTGGTGAAGGTAACGCAGTAGCAAAGGCATTGGAAGCAATCGGACGTCAGCCTGAGTGCAAGGGTGATGTTACTTCTACCATGCTTCTTGGATGTGCCATTGCAGAGACAACAGGTATCTACGGTTTCGTAACCGGTCTGTTGCTTATCTTCGTTGCACCTGGTATGTTCATGAACTTCCTGAGCTGATAAAAACAGCTGAGATGTCGAATATCACAGACTAAGCGGCATCTGATATGGAACCTGTGGATAATTCCGGCAACAGCCGGAGAATGATCCGCATAAATACAGACAGGAGGTTACAAACATGCAGGTACAGGAATTAGTTGGAATTGTGCCGTGGAATTTTATAGCGACGATTTGCAACCTTTTTATTCAGGTATATCTGATCAAACGTTTCCTCTTCAAGCCCATCAATGAGATGCTGGAAAAGCGCAAAGCGAAAGCGGATGCCCAGATCCAGGATGCAGTGAAGGCAAAGGAAGAAGCTCAGGCAATGAAGGCAGAATATGAAAAGAATATGCAGGAAGCCAAGAATAGGGCAAATGACATTGTGATGACAGCTCAGAAAACAGCTGCTATACAGAGTGAAGAGATGCTTAAGGAGGCTTCCAGTCAGGTAACGGCCATGAAAGAGAAGGCAGAGAAAGACATTGCCCAGGAGAAACGTAAGGCAGTCAACGAAATCAAGGGAGAAATCGGCGGTATGGCTGTTGAGATTGCCGGAAAAGTGATCGAGCGCGAAATTAGTGAAGAGGATCATGCAAAACTGATTGATGAGTTTATTGAGAATGTAGGTGAGGCATCATGACAAAAACTGCCAGAGTTTACGGCGGAAGTCTGTATGACCTTGCCGCTGAAGAAAAGCTCGATGGACAGATCATGGAGCAGATGATCGCAGTTAGACAGATTTTCAGGGAAAATCCGGGATATTTGAAATTGCTGGGAGAACCGGCGATTCCTGAAGACGAGAGACTTAAGATGATTGAAGAAGCTTTCGGAGGGCAGGCAGAGAGATATCTGGTGAATTTCCTGAAATTATTGTGTGAACGCAAGATTCTGAGAGAGTTTGCCGGATGCTGCGAAGAGTTTATCAGACGCTACAACAGTGCACATGGAATTGCAGAAGCCGTGGTTACCAGTGCAGTGAAGCTCAGTGATACTCAGATGGAAGCTCTGAAAGCGAAGCTTGAGAAGCTAAGTGGAAAGAAAGTGTATCTGGTTCAGAAAACAGATGCATCCGTTCTTGGCGGACTTCGCGTGGAACTGGAGGGCGTACAGCTTGACGGTACAGTACAGAGCCGTATTTCCGGTATTTCGAAAAAAACTGAATGAATTGGTAGTATAAGGAACTGGATTCCGGATTTGAGAATCGTACTGTATGGGTATTTGACATATGGATATGAAAAATCTTTAAATTTCTGAATTCAGACAGCGCAAAATAATAGAATATAAAAGGATGGAATGGAAACATGCAATTAAAACCTGAGGAAATATCCAAGGTCATCCGAAGCCAGATAAAATATTACGAAAATGCCATTCAACAGAACGAGACAGGTACGATCCTTATGGTTGGTGACGGTATTGCCAGAGCCAGCGGACTGGTAAACTGTATGTCAGGAGAGCTTCTGGAATTTGAGGACGGAAGCTTTGGTATGGCACAGAACCTGGAGGAGAACAGTGTCTCCATCGTAATCTTTGGTTCAGATGAGAACATTGGTGAGGGTCAGACCGTAAAGCGTACAGGCAAGGTCGTGTCTGTACCTGTAGGCGACGCCATGGTTGGCCGTGTTGTAAATGCACTGGGACAGCCAATTGACGGAGCAGGCCCGATTGATACAAAAGAATTCCGGCCAATCGAGAGCAAGGCACCAGGAATCTGTGAGAGAAGATCTGTATATCAGCCTCTTCAGACCGGTATCAAAGCCATCGACTCTATGATCCCTATCGGACGTGGACAGCGAGAACTGATCATTGGTGACCGTCAGACCGGTAAAACTACAATTGCTACAGATACCATTATTAACCAGAAGGGAAAAGATGTGATCTGTATCTATGTAGCCATTGGACAGAAGCGTTCCACAGTAGCTACATTAGTAGAGAACCTGACCAGAAACGGCGCAATGGATTATACTATCGTTGTGGCAGCTACAGCATCTGAGTCAAGCCCGCTGCAGTATATCGCACCGTATTCCGGATGCGCAATGGGTGAATACTTTATGAATAAAGGAAAAGATGTGCTGATCATCTATGATGATTTAAGTAAGCATGCAGTTGCATATCGTGCACTTTCCCTGCTGATTCGTCGTCCGCCTGGACGTGAGGCATATCCGGGTGATGTTTTCTATCTGCATTCCAGACTTCTGGAACGTGCAGCGAAGCTGGATGATGAACATGGCGGCGGTTCCATGACAGCACTGCCGATCATTGAAACACAGGCAGGTGACGTATCTGCCTATATTCCTACTAACGTTATTTCTATTACAGATGGACAGATTTTCCTGGAGACAGAGTTATTCCATTCAGGAATCATGCCTGCTGTAAACCCGGGTATCTCCGTATCACGAGTTGGTGGTGATGCGCAGATTAAGGCAATGAAGAAGGTAGCAGGAACACTGAAACTGATTTATTCCCAGTACCGTGAGCTGCAGAGCTTCGCACAGTTTGGTTCTGATCTGGATGCTGATACAAAGGCACGTCTGGAACAGGGAGCACGTATTGTGGAAGTTCTGAAACAGAACCAGAATGCACCGGTTCCTGTAGAGAAACAGGTTGCGATCCTTTATGCGGTTACAAAGGGTGTTCTGGAATCAGTAAAAGTGGAAGACGTAAATGTATATGAATCAGGATTATATACCTATCTGGATACAGATGCAGCAGGCGTAGAGGTTATGCAGGAGATCCGCTCAACAGGTAAGCTGGAGCAGGAAACAGAGCAGAAGCTTCGCAGCGTACTGGATGCGTATACAGAGAACTTCCTGAATACAAGACCTGAGAAATAAAGTGATTAGGAGGGTATCGTATGGCTTCGAATATGAAAGCGGTAAAGCTGCGTATCAAGAGTGTACAGAGTACAATGCAGATTACCAAGGCCATGGAGCTTGTAGCATCCTCCAAACTGCGTAAGGCAAAGGAACGTGCAGAGGTATGCCGTCCGTACTTTACAGAGCTTCACGAGACATTGAAAGAGATTGCAAGGGAGAATACAGATTTCTCATCCGTTTATGCGAAAGAGTCTTCCAACAATAAAACCTGCTATGTAGTGATCGCAGGTGACAGAGGACTTGCAGGTGGTTATAACACCAATCTTTTTAAATGTCTGGAGGCGTCTGCTGAGGGTAAGGACTACATGGTTCTGCCGGTTGGAAAGAAAGCAGTGGAATATTTCCGTCAGAGAGGGATAGAAGCTCTGACAGAACAGTTTGCAGAGGCAGGAAGTATTTCTGTAGCGGATTGTTTTGAGATGGCAAATATGCTCTGTACAGAATTTCGCAAAGGAACCTTTGGCCATATTGAATTATGTTATACTGTCTTTAATTCCATGCTTTCCCAGCAGCCGGAGGTATTTTCCATGCTTCCTATGACTGATATCAGAGAGGAAAGCGGCGGTAAGATAGAGACGAAGAATCTGATCCTCTATGAACCGGACGGAGAGACAGTATTTGATGCCATTGTTCCGGAATATCTGGCAGGCCTGGTTTATGGCGGTATCTGCGAAAGTACTGCAAGTGAACTGGCAGCCAGACGTATGGCTATGGATGCAGCCACAAGTAATGCGGAAGAGATGATCGATCAGCTCAATCTGTATTACAACAGGGCACGTCAGGCCAGCATCACGCAGGAGATCACGGAGATTGTTGCAGGTGCAGAAGGTCTTTAATATAATTTCCAACAGATAGGAGATTACTAACATGAGTGAAAAACACATTGGCGAGGTAGTGCAGGTTATCGGTCCGGTACTGGATATCCGCTTTGCGCACGATGAACTGCCTCCTCTTCTCAATGCCATAGAGATTGATAATGATGGCGCAAAGCTGGTTGCCGAGGTTGCACAGCAGGTTGGTGATGATGTGGTAAGATGTATTGCCATGAATTCTACTGACGGTCTGGTGCGCGGTGCCAAAGCTCTGGATACAGGCGGTCCCATTTCTGTTCCTGTAGGTGAAGAATGTCTGGGACGAGTATTTAACCTTCTGGGTGATCCGGTAGATAATCTTCCGGCACCGGAGGCAAAGGAACGCTGGTCTATCCATCGTCAGGCTCCTTCTTATGAAGAACAGATGCCTGCAACAGAAATCCTGGAGACAGGTATCAAGGTCGTTGACCTGATCTGTCCTTATGCAAAGGGTGGTAAGATTGGTCTTTTCGGTGGTGCAGGTGTAGGAAAAACAGTTCTTATCATGGAGCTGATCCACAACGTAGCAACTGCACACGGCGGACTTTCCGTATTTACAGGTGTAGGAGAGCGTACACGTGAGGGAAATGACCTTTACAATGAAATGAAAGAAAGTGGAGTTATCGACAAGACTGCTCTGGTTTACGGTCAGATGAACGAGCCGCCCGGAGCACGTATGAGAGTTGGACTTTCCGGACTTACCATGGCGGAATACTTCCGTGATGAGAAGAACCAGGATGTGCTCCTCTTTATTGACAATATTTTCCGTTTTACACAGGCAGGTTCCGAGGTGTCTGCGCTTCTGGGACGTATGCCTTCAGCCGTAGGTTATCAGCCTACACTGGCAACTGAAATGGGTAACCTGCAGGAACGAATTACTTCCACAAGAAAGGGTTCCATCACATCTGTACAGGCTGTATATGTGCCTGCCGATGACCTGACTGACCCGGCTCCTGCAACTACATTCTCACATCTGGATGCAACAACTGTACTTTCCCGTGAGATCTCCAGCCAGGGTATTTATCCGGCTGTTGATCCTCTGGATTCCACAAGCCGTATCCTTTCTCCTGAAATCGTAGGAACAGAGCATTATGAGATCGCCAGATCAGTACAGAGAGTTCTTCAGCGTTACAAAGAGCTTCAGGACATTATTGCCATCATGGGTATGGATGAGTTGTCAGAGGAAGACAAACGTACTGTAAGCCGTGCCCGTAAGGTTCAGAGATTCCTGTCACAGAGCTTCTCTGTAGCAGAACAGTTTACAGGTATGCCTGGCAAATATGTTCCGCTGAAGGAGACGCTGAGAGGATTCAGGATGATCCTTAACGGTGAGTGTGATGACCTTCCTGAGAGTTATTTCCTGTTTGTGGGAACCATCGATGAAGTGTTTGAAAAAGCGAAGAATCAGTAAAGGGGGAAATGTCCTATGAGTACTTTCCCGTTGAGAATCGGAACACCGGACGGATTACTCTTTGAAGGCAATGTGGAGCGTGTGATCTGCAGAACTGTCAGCGGTGATCTGGCCATTCTTGCCAGACACTGTAATTACTGTACTGCTCTGGGAATGGGCGAAGCCAGTGTGGTAATGGAAGACGGCAGCAGACGGACCGCAGCCTGTATTGGCGGAATGCTTTCTGTTATGAACGGAAAGTGCCGTGTCCTTGCAACTACCTGGGAGTGGAAAGAGGATATTGATGAGCAGCGTGCGCAGGAAGCTAAGAAAAGAGCTGAGGAGATGATCGCCAAAGGTGGTTTGAGTGATCATGATTATAAGATTGTGGAGGCTAAACTGCAGAGGGCGTTGGTGCGTTTGAGTGTGAAGAGCTGAGAAAATAAGAGTTATTAAAAGACTGACAGGAAATCCGGGAGGGGAGACTGTCGGTCTTTTTTGTTTGTGATATGGATTTTTTGGGGATATAGTGGGAAGAATTTGAGGGAGGGATTTGAAGGAGGGACGCATAGAAAAGGGACGCATAGAAAAATAATTTATTTCATGTGCGGTTTCGGACATTAAGATATTCTAAGCTGCTCAAAATCTGCTAAAGGCATGAGAAAAATGCCACAAACTCGCTTCGCTCAGACAGTGTGTCATTTTTCTCATAACGCAGATTTTGACCAGCTAAGAATATCTAAATATCCTGCAAATGCACATGAAATAAATTATTTTTCTATGCTGGTAATTGGATCTTTCAAATACACTGGCAGGGATTTATTTGATTTGGTGTTGTTGTTCACGTGCCATTATCCCGCAAGGTGTTTTTGGGGCATGAATATGCCAAAATCCCGATACACAAGCCTATATTCCATTGGTGCGGGCAATCTGGAATTTTGGTTACATTGTTGTAAACGGAGCGAACAGCAACGATTCAATTAAAAAGATGAAACATAGTATATTGTCACACATTGACACACATTGACACTTTACCATGATGAGGTTAAAATAGAGATAGATTATGCGACTGTAGGGGAAAGTGGGCAGTTGTGATATTATTCTGAATTTCGGCGGTTTGCCGGAATTATTTGGACAGGAGCGAATATGTTATGATAGCAGAAAAAAATGAAACCTTATGTAAAAAATAATTCAGCCATCCGTATGATGTTTGAGGAGGGAAATCGTCTCAGAGCCATTTACGGTGCGGACAAAGTTTATGATTTCAGTCTTGGGAATCCGAGCGTTCCGGCACCGGAGTGTGTGAAGGAGGCTATTATTGATCTGGTGAATGAAGTGGAGCCGACAGTGCTTCATGGTTATATGAGTAATGCAGGATTTGAGGATGTGCGCCAGACGATTGCGGAATCTCTGAACCACCGCTTTGGAACTAAATTTGCAGCGAAGAATCTGATTATGACAGTTGGAGCAGCCAGCGGTCTGAATGTGATTTTTAAGACAATCCTGAATCCTGAGGAAGAAGTGATCGTTTTTGCACCATACTTTCTGGAATATGGTGCATATGTGCGCAATTTTGATGGCAAGCTTGTGGAAATCTCTCCGGATACAACCACATTCCAACCGAATCTTGAGGAGTTTGAGCAGAAGATTACAGCAAAGACAAGAGCAGTGATCGTAAATACACCTCACAACCCCACTGGTGTTGTATATTCCGAAGAAACTATTAAGAAGCTGGCAGCAATTCTTGAGCAAAAAACAGCAGGAATTTGGAAGTGTGATTTATCTGATCTCTGACGAGCCATACAGAGAGCTGGCTTATGACGGTGTAGAGGTTCCGTATTTGACAAAATATTATGACAATACCATTGTTGGCTATTCCTACAGTAAATCTCTGTCCCTTCCGGGAGAGCGTATCGGTTATCTGGTAATTCCGGATGAAGCAGATGGCAGTGAAGAACTTATCACTGCTGCGGCTATTGCCAACCGTACTATCGGATGTGTCAACGCCCCATCCCTGATGCAGAAGGTGATTGCCAAATGTGTAGATGCAGAAGTGGATGTAGCTGCATATGACAAGAACCGTCTGGCATTGTATAACGGATTGAAAGAATGCGGATTCGAGTGCATTAAACCGCAAGGCGCATTCTACCTTTTCGTGAAATCTCCGATAGCAGATGAAAAAGCGTTCTGCGAAGCTGGAAAGAAATATAATATTCTCATGGTTCCGGGAAGTTCCTTTGCCTGCCCGGGTTATGTGAGACTGGCTTATTGTGTATCTTATGATACTATTATTAATTCCCTGCCGGAGTTTAAGAAACTGGCAGAAGAGTTTGGACTGTGAAAACAGCGGGGATTGACATTGGGACAACAACGATAAGCGGTGTTGTTCTGGAAAAAGAGGAAAACGGACAGGCAAAGATTCTGGAGGCAAAAACTGTAGAGAACGGTTGCTTTATCGAAACCGGAAATGAATGGGAAAGAATACAGTATGCAAAAGAAATTGTAGAAAGAGCAGTGAATCTGCTGGATTATTTCCTGGAGAAGTATCCGCATGTTGAGCGGATTGGGCTCACAGGGCAGATGCATGGAATTGTCTATGTTGACAAAGAAGGAAATTGTGTCAGTCCGTTATATACATGGCAGGATGCCAGAGGAAGTATCTGCGATGGGGATCAGATTCCTTTAACAGAAGAAATCCGGGAAAGATGTCAAATCCATGCTGCTTCAGGATATGGGCTTGTCACACACATTTATAATATCAGACATAATCTGGTTCCGGATTCGGCTTTGAGCTTCTGTACGATCATGGATTATTTTGGAATGTATTTGACAGGGCGTAAAAAAACCATTGGTACATGTGAGCAATGCGGCAAGTTTTGGATTCTTTGACAGCCATAAGATGTGCTTTGAAAAAGAAAAACTGGCTGAAATGGGAGTGGACGTAAATTGGCTGCCTGATGTCTGTACGGGAATAGAAAAATTGGGTACATACAGAGGACGGACAGTTACAACAGCAATCGGAGACAACCAGGCAAGCTTCCTTGGAGCAGCAGGTGATGAGGAGAATATATTACTGGTCAATATGGGAACCGGCGGACAGATTTCTGTTCTTTCCAGTCAGTATTTTTCGGGAGATGGAATTGAGGCAAGACCTTTCCTAAATAGGAAGTATCTGCTTGTAGGAGCATCTCTGTGTGGCGGCAAGGCATATGCGCTTCTGGAACAGTTTTTCCGAAAAATTGTAAAAGAAGCGACCGGACAGGAGCAGCCATTATACAAAGTAATGGAAAAGATGGCAAGAACAGGGAGAGACCAGAATAGTGAAAGAACTGAAAGTCGAAAGATTAAAGTTGAAACAACATTTGACGGTACGCGGGTAAATCCGGAAAAAAGCGGCAGTATTACCCAGATCTGTTCCGAAAACTTTACACCTGAAGATTTCTGCTATGGTGTTCTGAAGGGAATGAGCACAGAACTGTATCAGATGTATATGACTATTCAGAAAGGAATCGGCATAAAGATCAGGCGTATGATTGGTTCAGGGAATGGACTGAGAAAAAATCCGGTACTGTGTGAAATTATTGAAGATATGTTCAAGGCAGAACTTGTTCTGGCAGAATGTGAAGAGGAAGCTGCGACAGGAGCGGCAATGAGCAGTAGTATGTATAACTATAACAACTCCACCAGATAATAAAATGAAGCAGTGAAGCGGATTGTGAGTAACCAATTGATTTTAATACTGGAATTTGAGGAAAGAGGCTGTCCTGAAAATAGACAGCTCCTTCTTTACTGTCCGATTTATTGTATGTTATTTTTCGACATGTTCTGATATATTTTGGAGCATGCCGAAAAATTTTTATGAAAACTGCAAAAAAAAGTCAGGAAAAAAAATGACAGCATTTTAAACGCTATGGAAAAAAATGCAATTTTTTTGAAAAAAACAATTATTGTAATAATCTCCCGGACGTGACATAATAAGAATGGAAAAGTAAAAAGCAGGTTAAATTCTGATTAGAAACAGGTAAAATAACCTGCTTACATTATGCGCCGATTTTCTGAGATGAGGTGGGAAATCAGGCAGACGACAAAGGAGAAAATAATGGGAATTTTTTCAATGATATTGTCATTACTGAGCGGAGTAGCGTTATTCCTGTTCGGTATGTCATTGATGGGCGACGGCCTGAAAATGGTTGCCGGAAATAAGCTGGAAGCTTTCCTGTATCGAATGACAAACACACCGCTGAAGGGAGTTGCTCTGGGTACTGGTGTTACCAGCGTGATTCAGTCTTCTTCTGCCACAACCGTTATGGTCATTGGTTTTGTTAACTCAGGTATGATGAAACTGAAACAGGCCATCGGTATTATCATGGGAGCCAACATCGGAACCAGTATTACCGGATGGATCCTCTGTCTTTCTTATATTGACGGAAAGAACGGAATTGCGAAGATTTTATCTACAGCAACAATTTCAGCAGTAGTAGCGATTATTGGTATTATCCTTCGCATGGCATGTAAGCGTTCCGTGCATAAAAATATCGGTAATATCATGCTTGGTTTTGCAATCCTGATGACAGGTATGCAGACAATGAGCGGTGCTGTTTCACCACTGAAGGACAGCCCCACATTTACAAACATGCTGACAATGTTTTCCAACCCGCTAATAGGTATTCTGGTAGGTATTGCATTTACCGCAGTGTTGCAGAGTGCATCTGCCACAGTCGGTGTATTGCAGGCGTTATCTGTAACAGGTATCCTGACATTCTCCAGTGCATTCCCGATCGTTCTTGGTATCGGTGTAGGTGCTGCCTGTCCGGTTCTGATTTCAGCAATCGGTGCGAATAAGAATGGTAAACGTACAGCACTTGTTTATCTGATCAATGACCTGTTTGGTCTTATCCTCTGGTCAGTGATTTTCTACACTGTAAATGCTGTTGTGCATTTCGGATTTATGGATATGATTATGTCACCGGTTGCAATTGCTTTACTGAATACTGTATTCCGTGTAGCAACAGTATGTGTTCTTTTCCCGTTCATACCGAAGATCGAGCAGCTGGTGTGCTGGCTTGTAAAAGACAGTGCAGAGGAACTGGAAGATGAAGCAGACTTTGATCTTCTGGAAGAACGTCTTCTGAATTATCCGGCACTTGCTATTGGACAGTGTCATCGTGCCATGAGTGGTATGGCAAAGAAGCTTCGTAAGAATGTTAACCGTGCCATGAACCTTCTGAACGAATATCAGCAGGATAAATTTGATAAGGTACAGAGAAAAGAGAACCTGATCGATAAATATGAGAGCCGTCTTGGTGACTATCTGATGAAGCTGACAAAGCATGAGATGAACAGTGCCCAGACAAAGCAGGCTTCCCTTTATCTTCATACCATCAATGACTTCGAGAGAATCGGTGACCATGCATCCTACATTGCCTATATGTCCAGTGAAATGCATGATAATCACACTAATTTTTCACAGGAAGCCTGGGATGAGCTGAATGTAGTAATGGAAGCAGTTCGCGAGGAGATCAACCTTACCTGTCGTGCATTCCTCAATGATGACAAAGAGATGGCACAGAGAGTTGCACCGCTTGGAATGATTATCACATCCTTATGCAATGAGCTAAAGATGCATCATGTAGAGCGTCTGAGTAATGGCAATTGCGGACTGGAAGAGGGAACTGTATATACAGACATTCTCAACAGCTTCAACCGTATTGCAGCACATTGTGCAAGTGCAATGGTAGCTCTCCTTAAGAGTGGAGACGAGAATCCGGATATGCATATCCATGATTCCAAGATTTACCCATCTGACAGCGTGGAATATTATACATACTTCAAGGAATATCGCCAGAAGTATGAAATCGTAAAGAACGAGGAACACATGCGAAGCATGGAACCGGAAGAAGTAGAATAATACTTTTATACTACAAAGCAATAAATATATATGATATAATGACAGCAGATGATCTGGAAACGGATGTCTGCTGTTTTCTATTATATTACTGGGCATGCAAGATTGTAGGAATGATTTTTTGGAATACGTTCCGGAGTGTGCAGACTGACGAGCCAGCAGGCAGGATCATTTTTGTAAATCAAATATATTCATTCAGGCAGAGATTCTTCCTGTAGACTGGATCAGTTATAGCAGGCGGAAATTGTGCAAACACAACACTCTGTAAACATAACCCCCAAAGGAGAGATTAATTATGTTATTCGACAGCAGAACAGTTTATCTCGGTGTATCCAGGGATAAATATGAGCAGTATTGTAAAGCCTTAGATTCAGAGAAAATCAAATACAAAACAAAGAGAGTCAACCACGAAGAAAAAAATGACAGCCCCGGGCAGGGGAACCGTCCGCAGCATGGGTGGGAACTTTGGAACAGATAAAACATTGTATGAAATCATGGTCGGAGAGAAAGATTACGACAATGCAATGGGGATTCTGACAGCACTGAAGTAGACGGAATCTATCCTGAAGAAGAAAGTACGCTAAAAAAAGTGTGCAAGATAGTGTTGCAAGATAACGAAAAATTCTGGAGGTGTTTTTGTGGGAGAATATAAACCGCACTTGAAGATGAACTTGATCCAAATGACATTACCAGATAAACCGAATAGCAGAAATCAGAGATATATAAAAATATAAAGAGCAGGAAGGAAAAATAAGATGGAATTTACAGGTGTATACCACAAAACATCAGAGCAGATGAGTTATCCCCTGGATGAGGACAGACTGATCGTAAATATTAAGACCGGATATGATGTAAAACAAGTATTTATCCATTACGGAGATCCCTATGAGGCCGGAATACTGGGGGGAAAGGAAAAATGGACAGGAAAAAGAGAGGAAATTATTTATAAAAAACGTCTGCCTCATCAAATCTGGTGGACAACAACGCTTTTTCAGGAATATAAAAGATGTAAATATTATTTTGAACTGAGAACAGAACAGGAAGTCTGGTATTATTTTGAAGATGGTTTCCTGACAGAAGAGCAGCTTCAGATGGATGGGCGTATGCAGCAGTGCTTTATTGTTCCCTGGATGAATCCGGCAGATATAAACCGCACACCTGCATGGGTAAATGACACCATCTGGTATCAGAATTTTTTCCGGACAGGTTCTGCAATGGGACGCCGGAAAAGAATGGAAATGATATCACGCCGTGGAGAAATCACGGAACTATAACAAATGAGGAAAAATTCGGAGGGAATCTGGAAGGAATCCGTCAGAGATTACCGTATCTTCAGGAGCTGGGGATTACCGGTATTTATCTGAATCCGATCATGGAAGCAGAGTCCAATCACAAATATGACACTACGGATTATACAAAGATTGATCCGGCTTTCGGTGATGAAGAAACGATGAAAGCACTTTGCAGGGAAGCGCATGAAAAGGGAATCCGTATTATGGTAGATGCAGTATTTAATCATTGCGGAAGAAAATTTGCGCCGTGGATGGATGTGCTGGAGCATGGGAAAGATTCTCGTTATGCAGACTGGTTTATGATAGAAGACTGGGAACAGATTGGAAAAAGAGCAGACACCAGAGACCGGCGTTTTTACTCTTTTGCATTTACAGATGCGATGCCGAAACTGAATACGAATAATGAAGAAGTGATCGAATATTTCTGCGAGATCTGTGAGGACTGGATTCGGAAATTTGATATAGATGGAATCCGTTTTGACGTGGGAAATGAAGTGTCTCATCGGTTCTTAAAGAGGATACGGGAACATCTAAAAGTGGTAAAACCGGATCTTTATCTGCTTGGAGAAATCTGGCATGATGCAAGTCAGTGGCTGCAGGGGGATGAATATGATTCAGTTATGAATTATCCGCTGCTCAGTGGAATCCATGACTTTTTCCTTGATAAAACGATGAAAAAAGAGGAATTCGAATACATGGTAAACCGTTGCTATACCATGTATATGCAGCAGAATAATGATGTGCTTTTTAACCTGCTGGATTCACACGATACGGAACGTCTTATGAACCGTTTTCATGATCTGGATAAGTTCTATCAGCAGCTTGCAATTCTCTTTACTCTCCCGGGAAGTCCCTGTATTTACTATGGAACGGAGATTGCAATGGAAGGTGCCCATGATCCGGACTGCAGAAGATGTATGCCTTGGAGCGAGATTCACGGCGAAGAGAATCAGGAAAAGATAGCAACAATGCGTAAACTGATCATGCTCAGAAGAAATGCAAAAAACATGCAGGAGCCCACATTTCCATTTCCCGGATACCTATGAAAACGATCGATGCATAGAGTATATCAAAATAGATGAAGAAGGAAATAAAATGGAAGTTTTGTTAAATACATCGGAGAAAGAGATAAAGGTAAAAGAAGCCGGAGAAGTGCTTTTTGCCCGGGAGTTTGATGGAGAGATACTTGGTGTGAATGGAACATTGATCCGAAGGATTTAGACAACAGAGCACGGAAAAAGAAACGAATATCCCGAAAGAATATTACTGCTATATAATAAAGAAGTCCCCGGGCCGCTGCATATAACAGCAGTGGGAGGGGACTTGCCTGCATTATTTATGAGGATTGCCATAGTTAAACAGATTGAATAAATTTCTCTACATAATGCAGAGCCGCTCCGATTGCCGGTGTATATTGTCCGTTGGTACCGACCAGAATCTGTGTTTTATCCAGTATGAATGGTGCGGCTGTATGGAGATGCTCTGCCAGATATTCAATATCTTCTTCTGTAAAATAAGGTGCCAGATATCCGCTGAGGATGATCGGTGCATCGATAACAAGGTTAAGATTCTTCATGGCAAATGCCAGATGGTTTAAAAAATCTTTCCAGATCTGTATGATCTGGGGAGATTTTTTTTGCGCGCAGAAGAGGGAAAAATTCTTTGGCAGGAATACCTGCAGCCTGTTCCAGTGCATTGGCAGAGCAGTAGGTTTCCAGGCAGCCACGGCTGCCGCAGTAGCAAAGTGGGCCGTCGGGATTAATACATATATGTTCAAGAGTTCCGCTGTGCATGGAGATCCCCTGATGAATCTGATGATTGGTAATGATGCCGCCGCCCAGATTTCGGTTCAGCAGGATGATAACAGCACTGTCAAGCTCAGGATGATTCCATAATTCAAGGAACGCAGCTGATTTCGAATCATGTTCCAGATAACAGGGATATGGAAGATATCTGGAAAAATCATCCAGTTTCATGCCTGTGCTATTCATGATATCTCCATATAGTACGGTGGTATGATTCGGGGATGTGATACCCTGTGTAGCAATGGAGATGCCAAGAACTTTGTCATTGTCATACTGGCGCGATGAGATGAATTCTTTTACTGCGTCAGTAACCTGTTTATAGTAATCCGGTGTGTTGGAATATGGAAGCGGAATGGTATCTGTATAGAAAGCATTTCCATATAAATCTACAGCAGTAATATGAAACATCCCTTTTAAAATACCGATGCCAATGGAAATTTTAAAATCTGATACAATCTGAAGGGCGTTTGCCTTTCTTCCACCGGTGGATTCAAAGAAACCATTTTTTTTGCAATAAGACCTTCCTGTTCCAGAAGATTCAGGTTCTGACTGACAGTGGATAAACCCATCTGCAGTTCCTGAACGATCTGTAGCTTGGAGGTCGTTTTTTTTCCTGTAAATGTACTGGTAAACCTTTGATTTATTTATTTTCTTGAGACTAATGTTGGTTAATCCCTTTTCACTCATAATATTCTCCTGATTATGTTACAAGATAATGTTAAGTTTCAGTTTTATTGTAGCATAGAACGAAAAAAAAAACAATAAAAATATCCGGCACGATCAGCAACATCAATTTGTCAGCACACTATAGTAAAATAGACAAAAAAGTTGTTTGAAAATTAGAATTTCTGTCAATGGATTTTTTAAAAGAAAAGATATATACTCAACTTACAGTTAAGATATAAACGTAAGTAAAGAACATAACAACAAACAATAAGTATCGAATAAGACAAACAAGGAGGATATAACATGAAATTATCAATCAATGGAATCAAGGAACAGGAAGCATGGAAAAAGGCAGGAATCGCTCTTCCGGGTTATGATGTAGAGGCTGCCTCTGAGAATGCAAAGGAGAATCCGGTATGGGTTCACTTTGGTATCGGAAATATTTTCCGTGTGTTTATCGGTGGAATTGCAGATGGTCTTCTGGAAGAGGGAGTTCTGGATCGTGGGATTACCTGTGTGGAAACTTTTGATTATGATGTAGTAGATAAGATTTATGATCCATATGACAATCTGGGATTAAGCGTGATCCTGCATGGGGATGGAACCCGTGAGTATAAAGTAGTCGGAGCTTTTGCAGAAGCAGTGAAGGCACAGTCTTCTAATGCAGCACAGTGGAAACGCCTGAAAGAAATCTTCACAAACAAATCCCTGCAGATGGTTTCCTTTACGATTACAGAGAAAGGCTATGCATTACAGAAAGCCGACGGAACATGGTTCCCGTTTGTAGAGGCAGATATTAAGAATGGTCCGGACAAAGCGGCTGGTGCCATGGCAGTTCTGGTTGCAATGCTTTATGAAAGATATAAAGCAGGCAAATATCCGATCGCACTGGTTTCCATGGATAACTGCTCACAGAACGGTGCAAAGCTTCGCGAGTCAGTACTGACAATGACAGAAGAGTGGAAGAAAGCAGGATTTGTTGATGAGGGATTTGTAAACTATGTAAGCGATGAACAAGTAGTTGCTTTTCCATGGACAATGATCGATAAGATCACACCTCGTCCAAGCGAGCAGATTGCAGCAGACCTTGAGAAGCTGGGTGTTGAGAACATGCAGCCGGTGATTACAGGTAAGAAGACATACATTGCACCATTTGTCAATGCTGAGAAACCGCAGTATCTGGTAATAGAGGACAGCTTCCCTAACGGACGTCCGGCTCTGGAAAAAAGGTTTCGGTGTATATATGGCAGACAGAAATACAGTTAACCTTTCTGAACGTATGAAAGTAACAGTATGTCTGAATCCGGTTCATTCTGCTACAGGTCCGCTGGGAGTAGTTCTTGGATATGATCTGTTTGCGCATATGCTTAATACAAATGAAGATATGATGAAAATGGCACGTATGATTGCTTATGATGAAGGTCTTCCGGTAGTTGCTGACCCTGGAATCCTTTCTCCGCAGGCATTTGTGGATGAGCTTTTTAACGATCGTTTTCCAAATGAATATCTGGGAGACACCAACCTTCGTCTGGCAGTAGATGTATCTCAGATGGTTGGCATCCGTTTCGGCGAAACAATCAAAGCATATGTACAGAAATTCGGAGATGCTTCCAGACTGACAGCCATTCCGCTGGGAATTGCAGGATGGCTCAGATATATGCTTGGTGTAGATGATGAAGGAAATAAATTTGAACTTGCACCGGACCCAATGAATGAGGAACTGCAGGAACAGTTTAAGGATATTGTAGTAGGCAAACCTGAAACATTCAAAGATCAGTTAAAACCAATTCTTTCCAATGAGCGTCTGTTCTTCACTGACCTTTACAAAGACGGTGTGGGAGAGAAGGTTGAGGACATGTTCCGCGAGATGATTGCAGGACCTGGAGCTGTAAGAGCAACAATACATAAATATGTTGGATGAATTTTCATCAGATGTATATTATAACGGACTATCAGGAGGAAAATGAAAATGAATTTAAAAGAACAGCATATTGGAATTCCGACCAATGATGTTGTTCATTTTCTTCCCTTCTGGGAAAACGGGGTAAAGTTTTTTTACAATTGAGGGACCGAATAAAGAGAAGGTTGAGTTCAGCCAGTACTTATAAAGTCAGGCGGTTAAATTCAGCGAGAAAAAGCATCTGTCAAAGCAGGTGCTTTTTGTTTTCAATATTTTATTGAGAAAAGCCTGAGAAAAGTTTAAAATAGGAGATACTAAAAAATAAACGAAAGGGGTTTTTATCATGAGCAAACGAACAGAGAGAATGAGCCGGAGTGCAGCTGAGAGAATTAACCGCAAAGATACAGTGATCAGACAGAATAATGCAGAACTTGAGGAGCTGAGGAATCAGTATGAGAATCTGGATATCTGTGAGGAGGATAAGCAGGTGATTGATGATTATATTGCCTGCAAAGATGCCAGAGCTGACAGGATGGCAGAGAAACTCTATGAAAAGGGACGAAAAGATGTAAAGAGATGTATCCGCATCCGAAAACTGATCCGCAGATGCATGATTCTGTCTGCCATTGTTACGGTGGTACTGATTCAGTATAATAAGAATGAGAAGCTGAGAGAAAGTCTGGAAGAACTACTGAAAATGTTCCGGGATGGAGTGTCGGACGAGGATTTATAACTGATATAAATAACGCAGATAAAAATGTACTTTCGGAATCTTTTTGCAAAAGCAAATACAAGGAAGACTCCGAGAGTGCATAAAACCAAAAAAAGGAGCAAGAGACAGCATGGGAATACAAAGATACTCGATTATATACAGCAGTAAAACAGGGAACACAAAGAAGCTTGCGGAGAAGATCAGGGAGGTATTGCCTGAGGAAAACTGTGACTATTTTGGAACAGAAGGAGCGAAGGCTTTTTCTTCCGACATATTATACATTGGATTCTGGACAGATATAGGGAATGCAGATCCTGCAGCACTTGAACTGTTAAAGAGCCTGAGAAATGAAAAAAATCTTTCTGTTTGGAACAGCAGGTTTCGGAGGCAGTGAAGCCTATTTCCAACAGGTTCTCGGGAAAGTTAAGGAATCTGTGGATGAGAGTAATACAGTGATGGGAGAATTTATGTGTCAGGGGAAAATGCCCCAGTCAGTCAGGGACAGATACGTAAAGATGAAAGAGAAGCCGGATCATGCACCAAACCTGGATGAACTGATCCAGAATTTTGACAGGGCGTTATCTCATCCTGACAATGAGGATCTGGACAGGCTGGAAGAAATAATCAGAAGAGACCTGGAAAAATAATTAAGTCTTGACTAACAGAGGGAACTGCGGTATAGTGCTCGTTACTAAAAAAGGTATTCATAAATTTTATAGATTTTCGCGAAAGAGAGGTAACGAGATATGACATTTTATCAGGAATTACAATTGAGTTCGACCGGCTCCAAACAGCTGATCAGAAGCACCACAGACCCAAAAGAGAAAAGACGGCACATTCTGATCTATAACTTTAAAGTGTATCTGGTCATGGCATTCTGTGTGGCAGTGGTAAGCATGTACAGCAAGCTTACAGGGAGCAGCAACAGTGTAGTTGGTGTTACTGTTCTGTTGGCAGTGCTTGTGCTGCGGCAGGCAGATTTCGGGATCAGGACAACACATGGACTGCTTTCCATTGCAGGGATCTTCGGTATTCTTATGGCAGGACCTCGTCTGGCAAATATGGTGCCTCCGTTAGCTGCGTTTGCAGTGAATGCTGTGTGTATTTTACTGCTGATGATACTGGGCTGTCACAATGTGATCATGTACAATCATTCCACCTTTGTGCTGGGATATCTGCTGCTTCTGGGCTATGATGTGACAGGAAAGGAATACACCTTCCGTGTGATCGGCTTGTTGGTGGGAATGGTGATCTGTATGATCGTCTTCTATAAGAACCAGAGAAACAGAGCCTATCGAAGAACCTTCCTGGATTTGTTCCGGGAATTTGATCTTAAGTCAGCAAGAAGCAGATGGTATGTGAAACTGACACTGATCGTATCCAGCGCAATGCTGTTTATGAATCTTCTGGGACTTCCCAGAGCAATGTGGGCAGGAATCGCCTGTATGTCCGTATGTCTGCCTTTTACAGAGGACTGTATCCCAAGGTCTGTGAGCAGAGGAATGTTTAATGTTGTGGGCTGTCTGCTGTTTATTGTGCTGTATCTGATACTTCCTAAATCTATGTATCCGTACATCGGAATGATCGGAGGAATCGGAGTTGGATATTCAGCAGGATATCCGTGGCAGACTGCATTTAATACATTTGGAGCGTTGTCTATTGCAGCAGGGATCTTCGGAATGCCGGCAGCAATAGCACTTCGTATAGGTGCCAATGTCCTGGGAGCAGCTTATACGGTAATCTGCAATAAAGTAACAGATAAAGTAGCAGAGTATATAGGCACAAATAAATGTGCAGAAAATCTTTCCTGACTGAAACTGCGGAGCGGTTATAAGCAAGTAAAAAAGGCGGATGATTTTATCCGTCTGATATGTGTTCTGGGAATAGAGTGAATATTAACGTACAATGACAGAGGGAGAGAGAAAGAATATGAAACAGGATACCCTGGAAGGCAGGGCGAAAACGAAAAATGGTGTAAAACGATTATGCTTTTCCGCAGTATGTATTTTACTGGAAGCAGCTTTTATCATTGCTATGATCACAAAGCTGAATCAATATGCGGAGATTATCAATCTGATAACAAGGCTTCTTGCAGGTGTACTGGTTCTTAAGCTGTATGCGTCAGACCAGACTTCATCTATGAAAATGCCCTGGGTTATTTTGATCCTTGTATTCCCTATCTTGGGAGTGGGATTGTACTTACTGATTGGTCTCAATGGCGGTACCCGTAAAATGCGGGAGCGTTATGACCAGATCGACAGGGAACTTCTGCCGTTGCTTCCCAATGACAGTGAGTGCAGGGAAACGCTTGGCAGGAAAATCCCGAAGGCAGGCAATATTTCTGATTATATACAGAAAAATGCCTCCTATCCGGTCTATCAGAATACAGATGTTATTTATTATGATGAGGCAGTCAAAGGGCTGGAGGCTCAGCTGGCAGATCTGGCAAAGGCAGAGAAATTCATTTTTATGGAATATCATGCCATTGAGGATGCACAGGCCTGGCATAAAATCCAGAGAGTTCTGGAAGACCGCGTAAAGGCAGGCGTAGAAGTCAGAGTATTTTATGACGACATGGGTTCCATTGGGTTTATCAATACAGACTTCATTAAGAAAATGGAAAATGTGGGAATCCATTGCAGAGTGTTCAACCCTTTTACTCCGGGTCTGAATGTGTTCCTGAATAACCGGGATCACCGCAAGATCACAGTAATCGATGGAAAGTGGATTTACCGGCGGTTACAACCTTGCCAACGAATATTTTAATTTCACACATCCTTATGGACAGTGGAAGGATACAGGTATCCGTCTGGAGGGGGAGGCAGTCCGTTCCCTGACAGTAACATTCCTGGAGATGTGGAATGCTGTCAGTGATAAGGATAAAAATGACAGTGATTTTACCGGATTTCTGGTTCAGACAGATTATCAGGCAAAGCAGACAGGCTTTATCCAGCCTTATGCGGACAGTCCTATGGACCATGAACAGGTAGGCGAAGAGGTGTATATCAGTATGGTGAACAAAGCAGAAAAATATTGCTGGTTTATGACTCCGTACCTGATCATCACAGATGAAATGAGCCATGCTCTGTGTCTGGCTGCCAAGCGCGGGGTAGACGTGAGAATCATCACACCTGGTATTCCGGATAAAAAGATGATCTACAATATCACACGATCCTTTTACCATGGACTGGTGAAGCATGGAGTGCGTATCTATGAATGGACACCTGGTTTCTGTCATGCAAAGATAAGTGTGGCAGATGACTGTATGGCAACCTGCGGAACCATAAATCTGGATTACAGAAGTCTGTATCATCATTTTGAAAACGGCTGCTTTATGGCAGACTGCCAGGCAGTTCTGGATATCCGAAATGATCTTGCAGCAACAATGGATGAATGCCGTGAAGTCACAGAACAGTACAGTACCGGACGCAGCGCATATCTGCGATTGGGACAGCTGTTTATGAGGTTATTTGCGGGATTATTATAACACTTGGAAAAAAGCAGAATATCGTGTACAATGGAATGGGGAACAGCAAAACTATTATAAATATGGGAGGAATTTTAACTATGGATCTTTCAACCTTAGTAAAAATGTCAAATACTTATGGAAGCAACCCTGCCTATGTTCTTGCAGGCGGTGGCAATACTTCTGTAAAAGATGACACCACATTGTATGTAAAAGGCTCCGGTACACAGCTTGCCACAATTAAGGCAGAGGAATTTGTGGAAATGAGCAGAGCACGTTTGAATGAGATCATGAAAACAGATTATCCGGAAGACGATGTCAAACGTGAATCGCTGTATCTTGCAGATGTTATGGCTGCAGTAACAGATGCTGACAAAACAAAACGTCCAAGTGTAGAAGCACTGCTTCATAACTTATTTGCCTATACTTATGTACTGCATGTTCATCCTACACTTGTCAATGGACTGACCTGCGGAAAAGGCGCAAAGGAACTCAGCGAACAGCTCCTTGGAAAAGATGTACTCTGGATCGATATCTGCAAACCCGGATATACGCTTGCACGTATCTGCTATGAGAAAATGAATGCTTATAAAGAAGAATACGGAAAAGATGTTCAGGTTCTTCTGCTCCAGAATCATGGAATTTTCGTTGCGGCAAATACTGTAGAGGAAATTGGAGCATTATTTGACGGCGTGATCAGTAAATTAGAGAAACAGGTAAAGAGAACTGCTGATGTCAGTGATGCTGTTACATCTGAAAAAGAACAGGCAGCAGAGAAGCTTTCCCGGTTACTGGGACATGCAGTAGAAGTTGTACCTGTAGCAGAAGCTGATAACTTCGTAAAAGATAAGGCAGCGGCTGCACCGCTTCTGAAGCCGTTTACACCGGATCACATTGTATATGGCGGACCATATCCGTTATTTGTAGAGGATATTGACCAGGCAAAAGCTGCGCTGGATGCATTTATGGCAGAGAATGACAAAGAGCCAAGACTGATCCTGGTACAGGGAGTTGGCGCCTTTATCATGGAAGATGATAAGGGAAAAGCTGCAAAAGCACAGCTTCTTGTAAAAGATGCCATTAAGCTTGCAGTATATGCAGAAAGCTTTGGTGGCCCGCTTCACATGACAGATGATATTACATACTTTATCACGCATTGGGAAGCAGAAGCATATCGCAGTAAGAAATAATATAATAAGGGCTGTCGTTTTTTGACAGCCCTTATTATATTGGTTTAAACACTATATTTTTAAAGGAAAAGGTTTATTTTCAGCAAATCTTATTTCTCTTCTTTTTTACTCTTTGGCTTTCCCGGTATTCAGGAATATTTCCCTCACCATAGTAAGCTTTCAGATAGATTTCTTTCAGTTCAGACATTAATGGATATCTTGGATTGGCACCGGTACACTGGTCGTTAAATGCCTGTTCGGTCATTTCGTCCAGAGTTTCAAGGAAGTACTTCTCGTCTACGCCGTATTCCCTGATCGTATGTTTGATCTCAATAGTATCCATCAGTTCCTGCAGTTTTTGGAGAAGCTTTTCAAATACTTCGCTGTCGTTCTTGCCTGTCAGACCTACAGAACGGCCAATCTCAGCGTAACGTGCAAGTGTGTGCGGATACTGATACTGTGGGAAGGTACCCATCTTAGCCGGAACTTCGGCTGCATTATAGCGCAGAACATGAAGCAGAACCAGAGCATTTGCAATACCATGTGGAAGATGATGGAAAGCTCCCAGCTTATGAGCAAGAGAGTGGTTTACGCCAAGGAAAGCATTTGCGAAAGCCATACCAGCCATGCAGGAAGCATTTGCCATATGCTGTCTTGCTTCTACATCAGAACCATCTTTGTATGCACGTGGCAGATAGTTAAATACCAGTTTGATGGCATTTAATGCAAGACCATCTGTATAATCAGATGCCATCATGGAAGCATAGGCTTCAAGTGCATGAGTCATAACGTCGATACCGGAAGCACAGGTCAGTCCCTTAGGTGCGCTCATCATATTATCTGTATCAACAATAGCCATGTCAGGCATTAATTCATAATCAGCCAGAGGCCATTTGATACCTGTAGTCTTATCAGTAATGATAGCAAAAGGTGTTACCTCGGAACCTGTACCGGAAGATGTTGGAACAGCTATAAAGTAAGCTTTCTTACCCATATGCGGGAATGTAAAGATTCTCTTACGGATATCCATAAAGTCCATAGCCATATCATCAAAGTTGGCGTCCGGATTTTCATAGAGAACCCACATGATCTTGCCGGCATCCATTGCGGAACCACCGCCCATTGCGATAATGCAGTCAGGCTCGAACATTCTCATTGCAGCAGCACCGGCTCTTGCAGAAGCGAGAGATGGATCTGGCTCTACATCGTAAAAGCAGGTATGTACGATTCCCATCTGATCTAATTTATCTTCGATCTTTTTAGTATATCCATTCTTATAAAGGAAAGAGTCTGTTACGATAAAGCAGCGTTTCTTGTGCATAACAGTGCCAAGTTCATCCAGAGCAACCGGCAGGCAGCCTTTTTTGGAAATAAACTTTTTCCGGTGTTCTAATCCAGAGCATATTTTCTCTCCTTTCAGCAACGGTCTTGATGTTGATAAGATGTTTCACACCTACGTTCTCAGATACGGAGTTGCCACCCCAGGAACCGCAGCCCAGAGTCAGGGACGGAACAAGTTTGAAGTTGTAAAGGTCGCCGATACCGCCCTGAGAAGATGGAGTATTGATGAGGATACGGCAGGTCTTCATAGCTGCTGCGTGTTTTTCCATCTTTTCCTTCTCTCTTGTGTCAATGTAGAGAGCGGAGGTATGTCCATAACCGCCGTCAGCTACAAGCTGTTCAGCTTTGGCAATCGCTTCGTCAAAAGTTTTGGCCTTGTACATGGCAAGTACAGGGGAAAGCTTCTCATGTGCGAATTCTTCGCTGATGTCTACAGATTCAACTTCACCGATCAGAATCTTTGTCTCAGGAGGAACTGCAACACCGGCCATCTCAGCGATAGTGGCAGCCTTCTGGCCTACGATCTTTGCATTCAATGCGCCATTGATAAGGATAGTTTTTCTTACTTTCTCTAATTCATCCGGTTTCAGGAAGTAACATCCTCTGTAAAGGAATTCTTCTTTTACTTTCTTATAAATGCTCTCAAGAACAGTTACAGACTGTTCGGAAGCACAGATCATACCATTGTCAAAGGTCTTGGAATGGATGATGGAGTTAACTGCCAGACGGATATCTGCACTGTCATCAATGATAACAGGAGTATTTCCGGGACCTACACCTAAAGCAGGTTTTCCGGAAGAATAGGCAGCCTGAACCATTCCGGGACCACCTGTGGCAAGGATGATGTCTGCTTCACGCATAACCTGATTTGTCAGATCAAGACTTGGAACATCAATCCATCCGATGATTCCCTCCGGTGCACCGGCTTCTACAGCTGCCTCCAGAACAACCTTTGCTGCCTCAATGGTACATTTCTTTGCGCGGGGATGCGGACTGATGATGATTGCATTACGTGTTTTCAGTGCGATCAGAGTTTTGAAGATTGCAGTAGATGTCGGGTTGGTTGTAGGAATAACAGCAGCAATCAGACCGATCGGCTCAGCTATTTTCTTAATACCGTAAGCAGTATCTTCTTCAATCACACCGCAGGTTCTGGTATTCTTATATGCGTTGTATACATATTCGGCTGCGTAATGGTTCTTGATAACCTTATCTTCTACAATACCCATTCCTGTTTCTTCAACAGCATCTTTAGCAAGCGGGATACGTGCTTTGTCAGCAGCAGTAGCGGCAGCTTTAAAAATCTTATCTACCTGCTCCTGGGTAAATGTTGCGAAAATCTTCTGTGCCTCTTTCATGGCTGCAATCTTTGCAGTAAGGGCTTCAGGGGTGTCGATGATGGTTGGGATAGTGTTCTCTTTTTTTAGCCATTTGGGAATCCTCCTGTTTGTGTTTTCGTTAAAAGTATTTACCGTGACCTGTTATGTTTTTATTATATAAATAAACTGATTATTCGGTCAACAGTAACATTGATATGAGCATAACGAAATATTATGGTGAAAATTGTGCATAATCACGTAAATAATGTGAATAAAATATCAATTGTCAGAATATATGAGAAAAATTTAACAATATATGTTCTGTTGGCAACTGAGAGAAAGTTAAAAAAATAACGTTAATAAATTAACAACCTCGATGATGCTATTATATGACTTTGTTAATCATTTGTCAATTACATAGCATATAAAAAAGTTAACAAATACTAACTAGGAATTTCGTGAAAATATAACAATATAATTTGTAGAAGGATTTATGTTTTTCCATATGTTTGCAGGAGATTAAGAGTTACTGTGAACGGAGTGAACAGTAATGATTAAAGAAAAATTCAAGACCCGCAAATCTGCGGGCTTAATTTTTCTTAAGTTTCTATTTGTTTCAGGCTTTTCTGAAAGCGGCTCTCTTACGTTCTCTGGAATCCAGAAGTCTCTTACGGATACGGAGAGACTCCGGTGTAACCTCAAGGAGTTCATCCTGGTCGATGAAATCGATGGCCTGTTCCAGACTGAGAACTCTTGGTGGAGTTAATTTCAGTGCATCATCAGCGGAAGAAGAACGTGTGTTAGTCAGATGTTTTGTCTTGCATACGTTCAGCTCGATATCTTCGGCTTTACCATTCTGTCCGATAACCATACCGCTGTAAACCTTTGCACCAGGTCCGATAAACAGAGTACCACGCTCCTGGGCTGCGAACAGACCATAAGTAACAGCTTCACCAGCCTCGAAAGCGATCAGAGATCCCTGTTTTCTGTACTGGAAATCTCCCTTGTAAGGAGCATATCCGTCAAACATAGTATTGATGATGCCGGTACCCTTGGTGGAAGTAAGAAACTCACCGCGGAATCCGATCAGTCCACGGGAAGGAATGTGGAATTCCAGACGGACAGTACCGTCACTGGCAGTACTCATACCCTGCAGCTCACCTTTACGTTCGCTCAGCTTCTGGATTACAGTACCGGAAAATTCTTCCGGAACATCTACATAAGCGATTTCCATAGGTTCAAGTTTCTTTCCGCGCTCGTCTGTTTTGTACAGAACCTCCGGTTTACTTACTGCGAATTCATAACCTTCACGTCTCATGTTCTCGATCAGGACAGACAGATGAAGTTCTCCACGTCCGGAAACCTTAAAGGCTTCTGTTGTTTCAGTATCTTCTACACGAAGGCTGACATCTGTATTCAGCTCACGGTAGAGACGGTCACGAAGATGACGGGATGTGATGTATTTACCTTCCTGTCCTGCCAGCGGACTGTCATTTACGATGAAGTTCATGGCAATGGTAGGCTCGGAAATCTTCTGGAAAGGAATTGCCTCCGGGTTTTCTCCGCCGCAGAGAGTATCACCGATATGGATGTCTGCGATACCGGAAATAGCAACGATGGAACCAATAGTAGCTTCCTTTACTTCAACCTTATTCAGACCGTCAAACTCATAGAGCTTGCTGATTTTAACTTTCTTACGTTTGTCCAGATCATGATGGTTTAACAGAGTCAGTTCCTGGTTAACAGCGATTGTACCATTCTCAACTTTACCTACACCGATACGTCCCACATATTCGTTGTAGTCAATGGTGCTGATCAGAACCTGAGTATCTGCATCAGGATCTCCCTCCGGAGCAGGGATATATTTCAGAATAGCGTCAAACAGAGGAGCCATATCCTTAGGAGTATCGTTTAAGTCAATCACAGCATGTCCTGCTTTTGCAGAAGCATACAGGAACGGGCAGTCAAGCTGCTCGTCAGAAGCACCAAGATCCATAAGAAGTTCCAGAACTTCATCTACAACTTCGTCAGGACGAGCTTCCGGACGGTCAATCTTGTTGATACATACGATTACATGGAGATCAAGTTCAAGGGCTTTCTTAAGAACGAATTTAGTCTGAGGCATAGCACCTTCGAAAGCATCAACGAGAAGAATAACACCGTCTACCATTTTAAGTACACGTTCTACTTCGCCGCCGAAATCAGCATGTCCTGGTGTGTCGATGATATTGATCTTTGTATCTTTGTAATGAATAGCTGTATTCTTGGATAAAATAGTGATACCACGCTCACGCTCAATATCATTGGAGTCCATGACACGTTCCTGAACTTCCTGATTTTCGCGGAATACACCGCTCTGTTTCAGAAGCTGGTCAACCAGAGTTGTTTTACCATGGTCAACGTGGGCGATAATGGCTACGTTACGGACATCTTCACGTTTTGTTCTCATAAAAGTGATTTTCCTTTCCTCTTTAAGCTTTGAATGGGTAACTGTTCGGCACACTGGCTGAACAGTTACCGGAATTGTTAATATTCATGTGTTATCAGCAGGATTATTTTGCTGCAAAAGCATTTTTCAAGTACGATATAATCTTGCAGATGAATTTGTTCCTATTATTATGTGTTTTTTTTGCAATAAGTTACCCGAATTTTCAGTTTACCACATTTTCGCCAGATTACAAGGTGTTAAAATAATTTTTTTGATTTTTGCAGATTCTGGTTCTAAATTGAGAATTGCCTGTACATAACCTTATAAAGAACAATACAAGGTACAGAGGAGCATATGCGGGATCGCTGAAAAAGCAGAGACGATTTACGGTCTGCACTGCAGGCAGGGATTCTGACACAGGTGCTCTACAGGGAAGGAGAACCACATTATGGCAGATAAAATTATTGAAAACAATCAGGTATCTATGATGGGCAAAATTGCAGCAGGCTTTACATTCAGTCATCAGGTCTTTGGAGAAGGCTTCTATATGACTGAGCTGCTGGTCAAAAGGCTCAGTGATTCGGAAGACAGGATTCCGGTGATGGTTTCTGAACGGCTGGTGGATGTAACGCAGGATTATATCGGAGAATATGTGGAAATCCATGGACAGTTCCGCTCATATAACCGCCATGAGGAGAAGCACAACCGTCTCGTGCTTTCAGTATTCAGCAGAGAACTGAAGTTTGTGGAAGAAGAGGATGTAAACAGTTCCGGTAAATCAGAATTTTTCTGGACGGATATATCTGTAAGCCTCCGGTGTACCGTAAAACTCCTCTTGGAAGAGAAATTGCGGATGTGCTGTTGGCAGTAAATCGTCCGTATGGAAAATCAGATTACATACCATGTATCTGCTGGGGCAGAAATGCCCGCTATGCATCTGCGTTTGAGGTTGGCGGTCATGTCCTGATCTGGGGACGTATCCAGAGCAGAGAATATATGAAACGGATCGGGGAAAATGAAACAGAGAAGAGAGTTGCGTATGAAGTATCTGTAAGCAAGCTGGAATATATGGAATAATTCCATTGCCGCAGGCAATTTGGAATGAATTTTGGCCACGTTACTGTGAACGGAGTGGTTATTGTTCACTGGTGATATCCCGCGAGGTGATTTTTTTGTGAGCGAAGGTCACAGAAAACCCGAGACATACCGCGCGAATTTATGCGATTAGCATAAATTGAGTTTGCAAAGCAAACGATACTCCTTTGGGCTTTGCGCAAGGAGGTTCATATTTTTTGCATCGCGAAGCGTGTTGCTGAGAACGGAGTGAACAGTAACACGGAGTGAACAGTAACGATTACTGTAAACAGTAACACTTGCAATTCTTCATAAACTGCGGTAATATAAGCGTATTCAGATAACTATGGCAGCCTGCTGTTCCACGAAGCATTCCGGCGTGAATATGCCGGAAGCTCATCGCAGAAGTCGAAAACAGACTGCTGTTTATCATGTCTGTAATGACACAGAGAAGAAGGTACAATTTCAATAACGATAAGAGGAATTGTTTGTTATGGAAAAAGAATTTACAGAGGTTTACTGTGGCGGGGGAAAGGGAAAGACAACTCTGGCGATCGGTCAGTGTCTGAGAGCTTCCGCACAGGGTAAAAGCGTCATTATTATTCAGTTTCTGAAAGGAAGAGAGCGCAGGGAACTGGATTTTCTGGCGGAACTGGATAATCTGGATATTAAGATATTCCGTTTTGAGAAGCATGATGAAGGATATGAGGAACTGAATGAGCAGGAGAAGGCAGAGGAGAAAACCAATATTCTTAATGCTTTGAATTTTGCGCGCAAAGTGATCGCAACGCAGGAATGCGATTTTCTGCTCCTAGATGAGATTCTTGCACTTCCGGATTACGGGATCACCACTGCAGAGGCAATCGGTGATATCCTGAAGATGAAGGACGAGAGTATGCATATTCTGCTTACGGGACGGACGTTACCGGACAGCCTGCGTAAATATGCAGACAGCATAACTACACTGACAACAGAGATTGTATAAGGTGTATAAAACCTGATTATTGTTTATGAATGGGCAGTAATCTGTATGGAAATTACAGAAGAATAAAGGAGGAAGGCAAATGGCAATTTTTAAAGGTGCAGGTGTTGCAATCGTAACCCCTATGTATGAAGATGGCAAGGTTAATTATGATAAACTGGAGGAACTTCTGGAGTATCAGATTGCAAACAGTACAGATGCGATCATTATCTGCGGAACAACAGGAGAATCATCAACGATGACGCATGGAGAGCATCTTAAGACAATTAAGTTTGCAATCGACAAGGTAAACAAACGTGTTCCGGTTATCGCAGGTACAGGTTCCAACTGTACGGAAACTGCAATTATGATGTCAAAGGAGGCTGCTTCTTACGGTGCAGATGCACTTCTTATAGTGACTCCATATTATAACAAGGCGACTCAGAAAGGACTGATCGCTCATTATACAGCTATTGCAGAGGCAGTTCCGGAAACACCAATCATTATGTACAATGTTCCGAGCCGTACAGGTTGTAACATTCAGCCTGCAACAGCAGTAGCTCTGGCTAAAAATGTTAAGAATATTGTTGGTATCAAAGCAGCAAGCGGAGATCTTTCACAGATTGCAACCATGATGTCCATGGCTGATGGCTGCATTGAACTCTACTCCGGAAATGATGATCAGGTACTTCCGATCCTTTCACTTGGCGGACTTGGAGTAATTTCCGTACTTTCTAATGTAGCTCCTAAGGAAACACATGATATGGTTATGAAATTCCTTGAAGGAGATACAAAGGGTGCAGCAGAAATCCAGTTAAAGGCAATCCCGTTAATTCATGCACTGTTCAGTGAAGTAAACCCGATTCCGGTGAAAGCAGCTCTGAATCTGATGGGTAAAGAAGTGGGACCACTTCGTATGCCATTATCCGAGATGGAAGATGCAAACAAGGCAAAACTCGCAGAAGAACTGAAGAATTTCGGAATTAAACTTGCATAAATATAACCGCAGGATTGTTCGGAAAATCAACTTGCCGATATACTGGAATTGAGAGGAATAGACAAATGGTAAAGATTATTATGCATGGCTGTAACGGTCACATGGGTCAGGTAATCTCCGGACTTGTGGAGAAGGATCCGGATGCTGAGATCGTAGCAGGTATCGATGTGGCAGATCAGGGAAATGAACAGCTACCCTGTATATACAAATATGGAAGAATGTCAGGTAGAGGCAGATGCCCTTATCGACTTCTCTTCTGCAAAAGCAACAGATGCACTTCTTGCTTACTGTGAGAAACGCAAACTCCCGGTTGTATTATGTACAACCGGTTTAAGCGAGAAGCAGCTCGCAAAGGTGGAAGAGACATCTAAGAATGTCGCAGTTCTGAAATCTGCAAATATGTCTCTTGGAATCAATACTCTGATGAAACTGCTTCAGAATGCGGCAAAGGTTCTGGCAACAGCAGGATTTGACATGGAGATTGTTGAGAAGCATCACAGACTGAAACTGGATGCACCAAGCGGAACAGCACTTGCACTGGCTGACAGCATTAATGAGGCAATGGATAACCAGTATCATTATATCTATGACCGCAGCCAGAGACGTGAGATGCGAGATGATAAGGAAATCGGTATCTCAGCAGTCCGCGGTGGAACAATCGTAGGAGAACACGAAGTGATCTTCGCAGGTCCGGATGAAGTGATTGAATTTAAGCATACTGCATATTCCAAAGCTGTATTTGGAAAGGGTGCTGTTGAAGCTGCGAAATTCCTTGCAGGCAAACCGGCAGGAAGATATGATATGAGCGATGTTATCAGTGCAAAATAATCAGGAATGCAGTAAAAATTGATAACTGGTAATTTTCAGTATCTTCATAGCAGTGAAATAAAATATATAAAAGGAAAGTGTATCTGATGTTTCAGAACACTTTCCATTTTTTGTAATATTGGCCTGTATGCTGCTATAATAATTCTGATCAATGATTATATGCGTAAGTCAGCAATGTTCTGGAATCCTGCCAGCGGGCAGAAGATGAATCTGCACCCAGGACAACAGAAATATAGGTGTTTCCCCTTGCGGAATAAGAAAGTCCGACAAAACAATAGCCTGCTTTGTTGGTATAGCCTGTTTTCATACCCTGAACTCCCGGAACATTGCCGAGCAGGGCGTTGGTGGTGCCGATAGAATAGCTTCTGCCGGTGTTGAGATTAGAGAAAGAATAATAGCCGGTGCTCACCAGTTTGCGGAACATAGGCTTTTTGATCGCATACTGGGCAATTTTTGCCAGGTCAGAAGCTGTTGTGTAATGGTTATACCCTGCATCCAGACCATTTGGGGTTGCGAAATGTGTATTCGTACATCCGATCTCTGCTGCTTTTTTATTCATTAATTTAACAAACTTTGCAGTGGAACCGCTGACGTGTTCGGCAATGGCAACTGCGGTGTCGTTGTGGGAGGGAAGCATCAGGGAATAAAGCAGATCTTTCAGATAAAATATTTCTCCTGCATTTGCATAAAGCTTGCTGGGTTCAATAGATGCTGCGTAAGGGGAGAACTTTACTTTTTCGTTTAATTTGCAGTTTTCAAGTGCAAGGATACAGGTCATAATCTTGGTTGTGCTGGCGTTGGCATGAGCAACATTTTCATTTTTGCCATAAATAATCTGACCGGTATCTGCATTCATGAGAAGTGCACAGTCAGAGGAAAGGGAATAATTTAATCCGGTGTGGGTGACAGTACCATTCTGGTTAAAGTAATAGTAAGTTCCCTTGATTTTGTGTTTTCCTGTAACTGCTTTTCCGTCTTTGCCAAAATAGTATTTCTTTCCGGATTTGTCAGTGTACCATCCGGTAACCATGGCACCGTCTTTACCGACATAGTAATAATTTCCTTTATATTTGATAAGAGAATTCTTTATCAGATATCCCTGAGATCTGGTTCCGAAATAATAATTTTTGCCTTTGATCGTATGCCAGCTGCACCAGCGGTGTCCGAGTTTGTTAAAATAATAGATCTTTTTGTCAATTTTCAGAAATACATTTTTGGCGATGGTTTTATCATCATAGCGGTAAATCCAGTAATCGCCGTCTTTTACAAAATTTTCCCCGATGCTGCGATATCAGGTTTCTGAAGTGTGGATGCATAGATAGTAGAAACACTGCAGGTAAACAGCAGGAAAAGTGCAGCCAGAAATATGAAAACAGAGCTGCGAAGTGAATGGTTCCTTTTCTTTCATGATAACCCCTGTAAATATGAGTTATAGATATTCCGTAAAATACTGCAGTCAATCCATCTCATCAATGAGTGAAATCCTGCTATGGCAATGCGCTAGTGTGCCGACAAGTTGATTCTTGAAACAATCTTGCAGGATAAATTTCTTATTTCAAGGCGGAGGAAGGAGGCGTAGCGGTGGCTACGGCGACCGACGACAACGCGGAAATAAGAAATTTAGACGCAAGATTGTTCGAGAAATCAACTTGTCGGTACACTAGATTGTAGGAGTATATATGTACGGAGTAATCTGTTTTGTGTTATTTAAATCATAGCATGAAAATGTAAATTTTTCCCAGAATAGTATTGAGTTTTTGGTACATATTAAAAAGCATAATATAAAAACATGAAAAGACGGAGAGGTTCTGCTGCATGGACCGGCAGAATGCTTTCCGGGAACAGGAGATGAATATGGGAATAAAGGTAAAAAAGGATTCTGACAGGTACAGCACTTATTATGTCACTATGCATGTTCACAGCATGTGGGAATGCAAATAAAGCAGCTGATGAGGCAGACACAAACGAAGAAAATATGACGGATAATAATGCTGCAAACGATGATAACATGGAAAATAACGCAGGAGAAAACAATACAAATGGAAATAGCACATCAGGAAACAATGCGGCAGATAATAATGTAAATAATGGTGGAACCGTCACAGACAATGGAACTGCCGCAGAGGATGAAGCTGCAGAAAATGAGACAAAACAGAATAGCAATGCAACAGATAACACTGCAGATAATACCAGAATTGATGAAAACAACAACGGTGACGGCACAGTATCCGGTGAACTGGGAAACAGCGTCAAAGATCTGGGCGAAGGGGTAGGTAATGCTGTAGAAGATGTGGGTGATGCTGTTGGCAATGCGGCAGAAGGAAGATAGACATCAGGAATAATTTATGGTATTATCGTGTTAAATCGGTAAAATTTAAATAGTGTACTCCCGAAGTTTTATTGTATTTGTTTTTGCATCTAACTATAGCAATCATTGTAAATAATGCATATTGATTCAGCTCATCAGAGCGTGAAATCCGTTACTGTGAACGTCTTCCTTGTCTTTCGCACTCTGCTGAACTGTTTCAAATGCATTAATTTAAGAGGCTTGCTATAAGTACAAAAAGATTCTGAGAGTACATATAACGGATATGGAGGTATGGATTTTATGAAATTTCGCCCATGTATTGATATACATAATGGAAAAGTAAAGCAGATTGTAGGTGGAAGCCTTACGGACGTACAGGATCAGGCAAGTGAGAATTTTGTATCTGAGCAGGATGCATCTTTCTATGCAGAATTATATAAGAAGGCAGGGATAAAAGGAGGACATGTAATTCTGTTAAATGGTCATGACTCCCCATACTATGAATCAACAAAAGAACAGGCGATTCTTGCATTACATACTTATCCGGGAGGATTACAGATCGGCGGAGGAGTGAACCCGGAAAATGCAGGGGAATATCTTAGTGCAGGTGCCAGTCATGTAATCGTTACATCTTATGTATTTAAAGATGGAAGGATTTCCTGGGAAAATCTGAACAAAATGAAAGAGACTGTGGGAAAAGAGAAGCTGGTTCTTGACCTGAGCTGTCGCAGAAAAGATGGAAAATACTATATTGTGACAGACCGCTGGCAGAAATTTACAGATGTCACTATGACACTGGATATTATGAAAGAACTGGGAAGTTACTGCGATGAGTTTCTGGTCCATGCAGTAGATGTGGAGGGAAAGGCATGCGGAGTTGAAACAGAACTTGCATCTCTGCTGGGGGAGTATAAAGGAAATCCGGTTACTTACGCAGGTGGAGTTGGCTCCATGAAGGATATTGAGGATCTGCGAAAATATGGAAAAGACAGACTGGATGTCACAGTAGGCAGTGCATTGGATCTTTTTGGCGGAAATATTTCATTGCTCAGAACTGATTAAACTTTAACTAATTTTTATAGTAATCTCAGGAATCACAGTGAAAATGTACAGAACAATTACAGAATTTTTGCTATTTCCCCATAATGACAAAGGAACTTTAAAGTTATTTCTGAAGTAAACAGAAAAAATGTGAAATTTTAATAAAATAGTGTTAAAATTCAAAAATGTGTGTTATAATAGGTTCATCAAACAGCAAAGGGGATGGAAGCATGAAGTTTATCATCAGCGGTAAAAAATATTACAGTTACAGAAGGTCTTAAGACAGCAGTCCAGGACAAGCTCAGTAAACTGGAAAGGTATTTCACTCCTGACACCGAAGTTGTAGTAACTTTAAGTGTTGAAAAAGAAAGACAGAAAATTGAAGTGACAATCCCTGTAAAAGGAAATATCATTCGTTCCGAACAGGTAAGCAATGACATGTATGTATCAATCGATCTGGTAGAGGAAGTCATTGAACGTCAGCTTCGCAAGTACAAAAATAAAATCGTAGACAAACAGCAGGCAGCAGCCAACTTCCAGAAAGCATATCTGGACAAGGACTACGATGAGGATGAAGAAGTTAAGATCATCCGTACCAAGAAATTCGGAATCAAACCAATGTATCCGGAAGATGCATGCGTACAGATGGAACTGCTCGGACATAATTTCTTTGTATTCTACAATGCAGAGACAGAGCAGGTAAATGTAGTTTACAAACGTAAAGGCAATACTTACGGTCTGATCGAACCGGAATTCTAAATCTGCTTATAAGATCAAAAATATGAAACATAGACAGCCATAAAAAAGTTTTCATAAAGAAAAGCTTCCTTACAGAGAGACAAAATGCCCCCTGTAAGGGAGCCTTTTTTGTCAGGAAAAATATATACCTTTAGCGCATAAGGAATGCTTTGACGCAGTGGCCTAAATATGTTAAAATATCAAAAGATATTATGAAATTTGTAACTGTTCAGCAGTTAAAAAATTACAAGTTGAAATTCATTCCGGATTGTCTGCGGCAATGGAATATTGACTTGTATATTCTGGTGGAACGTTCTGTTGGAATGGATTGCTGAAGAATAGTTACCGAAATTTTATAAATGAAGAAGTGTAAAAAGAAGGAAGGAGCACAAAAATCATGAGAAAAGCTGGAGTATTAATGCCAGTTTCCGCACTTCCGTCCCGTATTGGTGCCGGAGAACTTGGAGAATCTGCATTCCAATTTATCGAGTTATTAAAGGAGAATCATGTAACGATATGGCAGATACTGCCACTGAATCCGGTTGGCTATGGTAATTCCCCATACCAGCCATATTCCTCCTGTGCAGGGGATGAGTTGTATATCAGTCTTGATGCGCTTGCAGAGGAAGGTCTGTTAAAGGAACATCCAAAGGAATTTCAGAAGAGAGCTACAAGAGTAGATTATGAGGCTGTCCGCCAGTACAGAGAGCCTTTCTTAAGAACTGCGTTTGATGTTTTTACAGAGAAAAAGGGACAGGAAGAAACAGCATATAAAGAATTTGCTTCACAGGAATGGGTATATGAGTATGGTGTGTTCCGCGCATTAAAGAAAGCAAATAACGGAGAATGCTGGAATGACTGGCCGAAAGAATACAGAACCTGGCCGGAGAACAGACAGAAGTTACCGGCAGAGGTGGAGACAGAGGCACAGTATCAGATGTTTCTTCAGTATATTTTCTACACACAGTGGATGAAGGTGAAGAAGGCTGCAAACGATGCCGGAATCCAGATTATGGGAGATGTTCCTTTCTATGTGGGACAGGATTCTGTAGACGTATGGGGTGGAAAAGATAACTTTCTTCTTGATACAGATGGACGTCCGATCTTCATCGCCGGAGTACCGCCTGATTATTTCAGTGCTACAGGGCAGAGATGGGGAAATCCGATCTATGACTGGGAGCATATGAAGGAACAGGATTACAGATTCTGGGTGGACAGAATCGGCTATAGCAACAAATTGTTTGATATTATAAGGATCGACCATTTCCGGGCATTTGATACATACTGGAAAATTCCGGCAGACTGCCCGACTGCTATTGACGGTGAATGGATCGAGGCACCGGGATATGAGGTCATTGATACACTTCAGAAAGAAATTCCGGGATTAGATCTGGTAGCAGAGGATCTGGGGCTGCTTCGTCCGGAGGTTCTGATGCTGAAAGATCATTATCATCTGAAGGGAATGAAGATTCTGATCTTCTCCATAGAAACAGGTGGAAAATATGCCCGAGATACCTTCCATGATGTGGAAAACATGATTTTCTACACAGGAACTCATGACAATGATACGATCATGCAGTGGTATGGAAATATGAGTGCCGCAGCCAGAAGAAAAATCCGCAGGATGTTAAAGAAGGCGGGAGCATCACAGGGCTCTGTCAAGGACAGATTCCTGCAGTATACCATGCAGAATCAGGCAGAATATGCGATCATTCCGTTGGCAGATATTCTTGGACTTGGAAAAGAGGGCCATATCAACACACCGGGAACCATTGGTTCTCCGAACTGGGAGTGGCATTTACCGGATTTTATACAGGCCAAAAATGGAACTGCAGAAATTTGGCAGACTGATCGTGGATACAAAGCGATAAATTTGTTACTGTTCACACACCACTATCCCGCGAGGTGTTTTGGCATGAATATGCCAAAATCCCGAGACATACAAGCCAAAATTCCATTGCCGCAGGCAATCTGGAATGAATTTTGGCTACGTTACTG
>ENA-OQCV01000025-OQCV01000025.1-human-gut-metagenome-genome-assembly--contig:-NODE-25-length-40955-cov-3.736847_pt1 | contig 40955 bp, 58 predicted proteins | sample MGYA00242766_ERZ504592 | MGnify/ENA primary metagenome ERZ504592 (study PRJEB26092, sample SAMD00036315) | human gut metagenome | host: Homo sapiens | study: EMG produced TPA metagenomics assembly of...
GCTCGTTTGCGTCCTTAAGTGCGCGCCGAAACGACAACCGTGCGCACTTAGGGACGCAAATGGCCTGGTTTGCGTCCCTATGTTCGCGCACTTGTCGTTTCGGCGCGCACTTAGAGACGCAAACAGACCCGCCGCTAGCGCTGCACCCCGTCGGCGACGAACAGCGCGTGGGCGTCACCCCGGCGCTTGTTGTCGAGATAGCGCCGGAACAGCTTCAGCCGCTCCACAGTGCTGGCGGCCAGGGGCTCGGGCAGATCATCCAGTTCGAACCAGCCCACGTTCAGGCTTTCCTCGTCCCCCACATACGGCTCGGCATTGCCGCCGGGCTTGAGAGCGCACAGGAACGAGTGGTCCATGTACATCGTATTGTCGCCGTTCGCATAGGTGATCACGCGTGACGACGACGTGACGGCGACCAGGTCTGTGACGACCGCGTCGATGCCGGTCTCCTCCTTGATCTCGCGCACCACCGTATCCGCCGGCTGCTCACCGGGCTCGTTGATGCCATAGATCATGGCCCACTCGCCGGTGTCGGAGCGACGGCCCAGCAGCAGGCGGCCCCGGTCGTCCAGCACGCAGCCGGTGACCCCGTTGAGCCACAACAGGTCATGGCCGATCTTCTTGCGCAACTCCAATACGAATTCGGGTGTTGGCATGGGCATTCCTCCTTGTATTGCGTACAACCGACGATGCCGCCCCGTTGAAAGGGGCGGCATCGTATCGGAACAATCAGGCCTTGGAGCCTGCGGCCATGTCGGCCATCCACTGCTCGACGTCGTCGGGCTGCTTCGGGATGCCCGCGGAAATCCATTCGGGGCCGTTCTCGGTCATCAGCACGTCGTCCTCGATGCGGATGCCGATACCGCGGTATTCCGGCGGAATCAGCAGGTCGTCCTCGCGGAAGTACAGGCCGGGCTCGATGGTGAAGATCATGCCGGGTTCGATCTTCGCGCCTTGGTACGACTCGTAGCGGGCCTGTGCGCAATCATGCACGTCAAGTCCGAGGTGGTGCGCCACGCCGCAGGCGAGCCAACGGCGGTGCTGCTGGCCTTCGGGCGACAGCGATTCCTCGACGTCCACCGGCAGCAGCCCCCAAGTCGTGCAGGCGCTGCGCGATCACGCGCATGCAGGCGTGATGGATGTCGGAGTACGTGGCGCCCGGCTTGGCGGCCTCGAAGCCGGCCTGCTGGGAGTCCAGCACCGCCTGGTAGAGCCGGCGCTGGAAATCGGTGAACTTGCCGTTGGTCGGGAACGTGCGGGTGATGTCGGCCGTGTACAGGCTGTTGACCTCCACACCGGCATCGATGAGCAGCATGTCGCCCTTGCGCACGACGCCCGTGTTGCGCATCCAGTGCAGAATCGGCGCGTGCTCGCCGGAGGCGATGATCGTATCGTAGCCCAGCGCGTTGCCCTCCTCGCGGGCCACCGCGTTGAACGCGCCTTCGAGGATGCGCTCGGAGCGCGGCTTGTCGAGCGCTTCGGGAAGCTTCGCAAGGATGTGGTCGAAGCCGTGCTTGGTGGCCTGGACGGCCTTGCGCATCTCTCCGATCTCGTACTCGTCCTTGACCATGCGGGCTTCGGCGGCGAACTCGTGCAGCTTGTCGTCGGCTGCGTTGTTCTTGTCCGGGTCGGCATAGCCGTTGGCCTCACGGATCGATTCGACCAGTGACGTGACCTGCGGGTCGGCGTCGCTGATCACGCGCACGCGCACCGCACCGGCCTCGGCCCCGACGTCCTTGGACAGCGCGTCAGCCAGCTGGGCGATGTCGTGCGTCTCGATGCCGGTCATCGCGGTCATTTCCTTGAGACCGGCACGAGGACCCACCCAGTATTCGCCGTAATGGGCGTTCATGAAGAAGTCCTGCGTGGCGGTGTCGGCGCGCGGGGCGACGAACAGCTCGGCCTCATGCGTCTTGCCGGCCTTCGCCTCGGGCGAATCCGGGTCGAGAGGGTTGAGCACCAGCACGGCACCCGCCTCGTAATCCTGGCCGAGGCCGGTGTAGTACGCGAAGGTGGTGTCCGGGCGGAACATGTAATCGCAGTCGTTGTTGCGCACCTTGGGACTGCCTGCCGGAATCACCAGACGCTCGCCTGGGAACGCCTTGCCCAGTGCGGCGAGTCGCGCCGGCGTGAACTTCGAGGATTCGAGCGGCTCGATCTCCGGTTCGCTGGCGTCCCAACCGGTCTTCATGAAATCAATGAAGGCGCTGGAATTGGGACGCAGCGAACGGTTGTTCACACGGTCGCTCATCGCCTGATCCGCGCCGGGGGCGTTCGCCTCCTCGCGGGCCTCGTATTCCTTGTCCTTCTCGGTGATGACTTCGCTCATCGTGTGACGCTCCTTCGTACTGTTCGAAAACATGTGTCGTTCGAAAACCGACTGACAATTCCTTCCCTATACTAGTCGCACCACGCCCGCCCATACGACGTTCGCGCGGAGTCGATATGTATCCTCCCGCCAGCGGGGCGGAACCGGTAATCCTGCTGGGGGCTAGCGGCTAGGCCGCGTTTTTCGGCGGCCAGAAGCTCGTGCAGGTGGGCGCGGTGCTTCTGCTGTTCGCGCGGGTCGGGAACCGGCAGCGAGGCGAGCAGTTTCTTCGTGTACTGGTTGCTCGGCCGCTGCATGATGTCGTCGGCGTCGCCGTGCTCGACGATGCGTCCCTTGTGCATGACCATGATACGGTCGGCGAGCATGTCCACCACGGCCAGATCGTGGGTGATGAACAGGCAGGCGAATCCGATCTCAACCTGCAGCTTCTTGAACAGTTCAAGGACCTTGGCCTGCACCGACACGTCGAGCGCGCTCGTCGGCTCGTCGGCGATCAGCAGCGACGGCTTGAGCGCCAGCGCGCGTGCCAGCGAGGCGCGTTGCCGCTGGCCACCCGACAGCTCGTGCGGGAATCGGCTCATGTACGCCCTCGGCAGCTGCACCATCTCCAGCAGGTCGCCCACGTACTCCTTCGCGTCAGCGACCGACGAGTACTTGCGGTGCACGATGAGCGGTTCGGCGACGTTCTCCGCGATGGTCATCAGCGGGTTGAACGAGCTGCCCGGATCCTGGAACACGAATCCGATGTCGGCACGCTTGGGCTTGAAATCACGCTCCCTGACGCCGTTCATCTCGACGCCGAGCACATTGAGCGAGCCTCCGCTCACTTTCTGCAGGCCGGCTATCGCGCGGCCGGTGGTGGATTTCCCGGAACCGGACTCCCCCACCAGACCGAGCACTTCGGAACGGTGGATCGCGAAGTCGATGCCGTCTACGGCCACGAAGTCGGGCTGCATCAGGTGCCCGGGGTACGTGATCGTCAGTCCCTTCGCCTCGACGGCCAGTGGCTCGTCATGCCAATCCGACGTGCGGTCGATCGGCTTGCCGTCGACATCGCGCACGACCAGCTTCTGGCCGATGCGCGGCACCGCAGCCAGCAGGCGCTGGGTGTAGGGATGGCTGGGATGGTAGAAGATGCTTTCCACATCGCCCTGCTCGACGACATGGCCGCGGTACATCACGACCACCTGGTCGGCGATGTCGGCGATGACGCCCATGTTGTGCGTGATGATCAGCACGGAGGCGTCGAACTCGTCGCGGGCGAGACGCAGCAGGTCGAGGATTTCGGCCTGCACGGTCACGTCGAGCGCGGTGGTCGGCTCGTCGGCGAGGATCAGCCCGGGGTTGAGCACCAGCGCCATCGCGATGACGATGCGCTGCTTCTGGCCGCCGGAGAACTGGTGGGGATAGTAGTCGATGCGGGTCTCGGCCTCGGGGATGCCGACCTTCTTGAGGATGTCGATGGCCTTCGCCCGGCGCTCCTTCTTGTCTTTCATGCCGTGGGCACGCAGGCCCTCCTCGATCTGCCAGCCGATGGTGTACACCGGGTTGAGCACCGAGTTGGGCTCCTGGAACACCATGGCCGCTTCGGAGCCGCGCATGCGGCGCAGATCCTCACCGGACAGGCTCAGCACGTCAAGACATTCGGAGTCGGCACGGTTCGACAGGTAGATCGCACCGGACGTGGTGGCGGTCTCGGGCAGCAGCTTGATGATCGAACGGGCGGTCACCGACTTGCCGGAGCCGGATTCGCCGACCACGCCGACCACGGTCTTGCGCGGGATGGTGAAGTTCACCTTGTCGATGGCCTTGATGGAGCCCGCATCGGTCATGAACGAGACGCTGAGGTTCTCGATTTCGGCTAGATTGCCGGACGTGTCCTTGACGTTGGTCGAGTCACTCATGGTCGGTCTCCTTTTCCATCACCTGCGCGATGGCAGGGTTCTCCACACTGACCTGGGGCTTGCCTTCGGATTTGAGCTCCGCGATCACCTCGTTGTCGGCGCTCGGCTTCTCACTGGGGTCGACGGACGTGTCTTCGATGGATCCGATGACCTCGCCGGCGGACTTGCGGGCACGAAGACGCGGATCCGCCAGATCGTTGAGCGATTCGCCCACCAATGTGATGCCCAGCACGATCAGCACGATGGCGATGCCGGGGAACACGGCCGTCCACCAGATGCCGGCCGTAACGTCGGCGACGGAACGGTTCAGGTCATACCCCCATTCGGCCGCGGCCGTCGGCTCGATGCCGAAGCCGAGGAAGCCCAGTCCGGCGAGCGTCAGAATCGCCTCGGACGAGTTGAGCGTAAGGATGACGGGCAGCGTGCGCGTCGAGTTCTTCAGCAGGTGCTTGGTCATGATGCGCCATGTGGAGGCGCCCACGACCTTCGCCGACTCGACGTAGGCCGACCCTTTGATGCGCACCACTTCGGCGCGGATGGTGCGGAAGTACTGCGGGATGTACACCACGGTGATGGAGATGCCTGATGCCAGGATGCCGCTCCACAGGCCGGACTGGCCGCCGGAGATCATGATGGCCATCAGGATGGCGAGCAGCAGCGACGGGAACGAGTAGATGGCGTCGGCGATCACGACCAGCACGCGGTCGACCCATCCGCCGAAATATCCGGAGATGAGGCCGAGCAGCACGCCGGCGAAGATCGACAGCAGCACGGCGACGATGATGGCGATGACCGCGGTCCTCGCTCCCCACACCGTGCGGCTGAACACGTCGAATCCGCCGACGGTGGTGGCCCCAGATGTGCTTGGACGAGGGGGCGGCCTGCGTCGGGAACGACACGCCGTCCGCGTCCTTGATCTGCGAGTATCCGTAAGGCGCAATCAGCGGGGCGAAGACCGCCACGAGCAGGAACACGCCGGTGATGACAAGGCCCGTGACCAGCATGGCTTTCTGCCAGCCGACCGCGATCTTCAGGTCGCGCACCACCGGCAGCTTGCCGTACCATGGCACCGGCTTGTTGACCTTGAGGTCGCCGAGCCGCTTATCGCCGGGCACGCCGACTTTGGTTGCAGTGCTTTCGGTCATGTCAGTACCTCACTCTCGGATCGATGAGCGCGCTGATCACGTCAACGATGAAGTTGACCACGGCGACGATGATGGCGATTAGGATCACGATGCCCTGCACGGCGACGAAGTCACGCTGCTTGAGGTACTGGGACAGCATGAATCCCAGACCCTTCCACTCGAAGGTGGTCTCGGTCAGCACCGCGCCGGCGAGCATCAGCGCGATCTGCATGCCCATGACCGTGATGATCGGGATCATTGCGGGGCGCCAGGCGTGCTTGGACAGCAGACGGCCCTCCGACACGCCGCGGGAGCGCGCCGCCTCGACGTAGCCGGACGTGTACGTGGAGATGACGTTGGTGCGCACCAGACGGATGAACACGCCTGCGGTCAGCAGACCCAGCGCGAGGGCGGGCAGCACCGCGTGACGCAGCACATCGACCAGCACGCTCATGTCACCCAGCTGGAAGGCGTCGATGATGTAGAAGCCCGTGGGCGACACCAGCCTCTGGAATTGCATGTCGCTGGCGAAGCTGGAACGACCGGATGGGGGCAGCACGTTGAGCCACACCGCGAAGACGAGCTTGAGCATCAGTCCCAGGAAGAACACCGGCGTCGCATAGCACAGGATGGCGAACACGCGGATGCCCGCATCGGCGGCGTGGTCGCGGCGCCTGGCGGCGAGACGGCCCAGTCCGATGCCGACGATCAGAGCGACGATCAGGCTCAGGAACGCGAGCTCGAACGTGGCCGCCCCGTAGCGGGTCAGGATGGTGGTGACCGGCTGGTTGTCGGTGAGCGTGGTGCCCAGATCGCCGCGCAGCAGCCCGCCAAGATAGTCGAGGTACTGCACGACCAGCGGACGGTCATAGCCGGCGGCATGGATACGGCGTTGCAGCTCTTCGGGAGTCAGGCGTCCGCCCATGGCGGCGGAAATCGGGTCGCCGGTGGCACGCATCACGAAAAACACGATGGTGACGAGAATGAATACAGTGGGAATGATCAGCAGGAATCTGGTCAATACGAAACGGAAAAACCCACTGGACAAACGGTTTTTCTTGGCTTTCGGCTGCGTCTTCGCAGGTGCCGACGCCGTGGCGCTTTCGGACACGCGATGCTCCTTCTGGGAAAAACGATCGAATACGGATGATGCTCCCGCGGCGTGTGGGATCGCCCGCGGCGGTCATGGATGGCTTGGCGTCAACTGCACCATCCATGACCGGCTTCACGGGCGTCGCCCCGCGTCGGCGGGAGCCGGGACTGGATCAGGACTTGGTCACTGATGCGTAGCGGAAGCGGAACGAGGCGTCGAGTACGACACCCTTGATGTTCGTTCCGGTGACGGCCACCTGGGCACCCTGCAGCAGCGGGATGGTGGACAGGTCCTCGGTCTCCAGGGCCTGGACCTGCTTGAGGATCTCCTCACGCTTGGTGGCGTCCTTCTCGCCTGCCTGCTTGACGATCAGATCGTTGACTTCCTTGTTGGAGTAGCCGTTGTTGACGAAGTTGCCGTCGCGGAAGAACGGGGACAGGTAGTTGTCCGGATCGGAGTAGTCCGGGAACCAGCCGAGCTGGTAGACCGGGTACGAGCCGTCGGAGTCTTCGGTGACGACGCGTTCCTTGTTGTACTGCGTCCATTCGGTCTGCTGCAGGTCGACCTTGAACAGGCCGTCGGCCTCCAGCTGGGACTTGATGGCGGCGTACTCGTCGGCGGACGAGGAGCCGTAGTGGTCGCCGTTGTACTGGAGCTTGAGGTCGACCGGGGTCGAAACGCCGGCGTCCTCCAGCACCTTCTTGGCCTTGGCGGCGTCGGGCTTGCCCTCACCGTCGCCATAGGCGGCCTTCAGCGTGTCGTCATGGCCGGACAGTCCGTCGGGGATGAAGGAGTACATCGGGGTGTAGGTGCCCTTGTAGACCTTCTTGCTCAGCTCATCGCGGTCGATGAGGTTGGCGACGGCCCTGGCGCACGGCCTTGGCCTTGTTGGCGTCGGCGTCGGACTGGGACTCGCCGTAGGGCTGGATCTTGAAGTTGAAGGTCAGGAAGCGTTCCTCACCGCCCGGCCCCTTGACGACCTTGACCTGGAGTCCTTGGACAGGTCCTCGATGTCGGTCGGGGTCAGCGAGCGGAAGGCCACGTCGATCTGGCCCTGCTGGACGTTGAGCTTGAGGTTGGACGCGTCGGCGAAGTACTTGACCTGGATGGCGTCGTTCTTGGCCGGGGTCAGGCCCTTGTAGCTGTCGTTCTTCTCGTAGGACGCGGTCTCGTTCATCTTGAACGCGGTGAGCTTGTACGGGCCGGCGAACGCGTTCCCCCTGACGATGGTGTCGGCGTCAGTCAGCTTGTCGGCGTCGAAGACCTCTTCGTCGACGATGGGTCCGGCCGGGCTGGACATGACCTGCTTGAGCGTCACATCGAACGGCACGGAGTCCTTGAACACGACGGTGGTATCGTCCGGAGCCTCGACGGATTCGACGTTGGCGAGCAGCGAGCTCGGGCCGTTCGCGTCGTTGATCGTCTTGATGCGGTCATACGAGAACTTGACATCGGATGCGGTCAGGTCATGACCGTTCGCGAACTTCAGCCCTTCCTTGATCTTTACGGTGAATTCGGTGCCGTCATCATTCCATGTACCGTCATCGGCGGCGATATCCGGGCTCAATTCGGACGTATTGTAATCCTGTGCATACAGGAACGGGAAAATCTGAATCTGCACGGCATACGAACCATTGTCGTAAGAGCCCGCGGGATCCACGCTGGTGATCTTATCGGTGGTGCCGATGGTGATCGCGGATCCGCTCGCCGTATTGGCGTCCTTCACGCCGCCGCATGCGGTCAGCGATGCGATTGCCGCGATGGATGCGACAGCCGCCAAAATCTTGCGATGATTCTTCAAGGGAAATACCTCTTCCTTAACTACTCTCCGCGCCGTCTTCATTGGCACGGTCACCAAGACTATGGGGTTATTGTGTTAGCCATGTGTTTCCATACGAATCGGCTGTGATGTGCAAGGGCGCGGCTTGTGGCCGAATAACCCTTGGAATTGCAACTATTCCGGTATTTTGCGACATCCGCCACACAATGCCCACATTATGAGACTGGAAGAGTGGGGGCGACAAGGCTGTACATGAGATGAGGGCCGCCTGCATATGCAGACGGCCCTCATCGCGACCCATCACAGTTTCCCGTGACGAATGCAATCAACGCCTTGCGGCTGCGCCTTACTTCAGCTTGCGGCCGGCGCACCACACCTGGTTGACCGTCCAGCTGGACGGATCGGTGAGCAACAGGTCGGCGGCGTACCCGGGCGCGAGCAGACCCAGCGGGGCGCCGGTGACCGCGTTCGGCTTGTCGTAGCCGAACGCGCGCGCGGGCGCCAGCGTGGCAGCCTCGACGGCGTCGACCGGGGAGATGCCCAGCTCATTGACGGCGCGCTGCACGGCGACCTCAAGCAGCAGCGTGGAGCCGGCGATGGCACCGTTCGACACCAGACGGGCGTGGCCGTCGACGACGTTCACGTCCAGCGCACCCAGCTTGTACGGGCCGTCAGGGCAGTCGGTGGCCGCCATCGCGTCGGTGACGAACGCCGTGCGGTGGGGTGCGAACTCGAAGCCCAGCTTGACCATCGGGTCCTGCACGTGGAAGCCGTCGTTGATCAGCTCGATAGTGACGCGCGGATCCTCCACAGCCGCCGGGATCGGGCCCGGCTTGCGGTGGTGCAGTCCATTCATCGCGTTGAACATGTGGGTCATGATGCCCGCGCCGGCGTCGAAACCGGCCTTGGCGGTCTCGTAATCGGCGTCGCAGTGGCCGACGGCCGGCACGACGCCCGCCTTCGTGAACTGCTTGATGGCGCTGATGCCGTGAGGCAGCTCGGGCGCGATGGTGATCTGGCGGATGCAGCCGTCGGCAGCGCCCAGCAGCTCGTCGACGAGCTCGGGGACCGGGTCCTTGAGGCACTCGGGATCATGAGCGCCCTTGCGGGCGAGCGCCAGGAACGGACCTTCGAGATGGGCGCCGAGCACGTCGGGGCGCTCGTCCATCTTGGCGCGAACGTTCTTCAGGTTCGCGCAGATCACGTCGATGGGGTTGGTGATCAGCGACAGCACCTGCCTGGTCGTGCCGTGCACGGCGTGGCCGGCACGCGCGATGTCGATGCCTTCCGGACCGTCATCGAAGGAATGCTCCCATGCGCCATGCGCGTGAATGTCCACATAGCCCGGGGTGATCAGCTGCCCGGCCGCATCGATGATGGCCGTCTCGTCGGCCGGATCAAGGCCGATGGAACGACACGCCGACTCGAACGCCTCGTCGTCGGTGCCGGTGGCGACGATGACACCATCCGCCGCGGTCAGCCAGAAATGATCCTGGACGCCGCGCGCATCCACCTTGCGGGCACCGCGGACGGCGACGCGACCCGCCTCGCCCTTCAGCGCATCAGTCACCCGCGCGACGATCTGTTCTCGTGATTGAGTCATATTGTCCTACCTCTTTGTATGTGATTCGGGGCGCGATGATGACCGCCCCATGCGAGGATGGGTCCCCCCAGACGGGGAACCCATCCGTCATGCGCCCCGGTTCGGGAGCGCATATCGATATGCCTGTCAGGGGCGCTGATCAGATGCCCTGCCAAGCCGGCTTGTGCTCGAAGGCGTACTTGTAGTAGTCCTTGTGGCGCAGGCGGGAGGCGGCGGCCTCGTCGACGATGATCGTCGCGTGCGGGTGCAGCTGCAGAGCGGAAGCCGGGCAGAAGGCGCTCACGCCGCCCTCGCAGGTCTCCTCGACCGCTTCGGCCTTGCCCTCGCCGAAGGCCAGCAGCACCAGGTGACGGGCCCTTGAGGATCGTGCCGATGCCCTGCGTGATGCAGTGGGTCGGCACCTGGTTGATGTCGTCGTCGAAGAAGCGGGCGTTGTCGACGCGGGTCTGCTCGGCCAGCGTCTTGACGCGCGTGCCGGAGGCCAGCGACGAGCCGGGCTCGTTGAAGCCGACGTGGCCGTCGGTGCCGATGCCGAGGATCTGCACGTCGATGCCGCCGGCGGCCTCGATGGCCGCATCGTACTCGGGGCCGGCGTGGGCGATACGCTCGCCGTCCTCCAGCGGGGCGCCGTCGAGCACGTCACCGGGCACGTGCACCTTCTCCGGGTCGAGGCCGAGCGGCTCGACGACGGTGCGGTGGATGGTGCTGTGGTAGGACTCCGGATGGGTCAGCGGCAGACCGATGTACTCGTCAAGCGCGAAACCGCGCACCTTCGACACGTCGATGTCCTCGGCCTTCACCATGGCGGCGAGGTGACGGTAGGCGGCCAGCGGGCTCGAACCGGTCGCCAGACCCAGCACCGCGTCCGGCTTGCCCTTGATCAGATCCGCGACGCAGCGGGCGTACAGCTCGCCGGCCTCATCCTGATCCTTCACGATAATCACTTCAGGCATGTGCAACCTCCTTGTGTTGTTCATTCTCCAGCGGTTCGGCCACCCCGTTGTCATCAGCGACCAGCCGTGCCGTCACGCGATTCTTGCGTTTCCCGTGACATGCGCATCCGCTATTTGTTAATGATACTAACTAATGTGTATATCCGCATCTTCGGCGACACAACGGACATTGAACATGAGCGACCGTAGAATGAACATTGCGTGACAAGAAATGGTCTCGCGGAGAACCACGGAAAGGATCCAGGGACTTATGACCGCTTACCAGCAATCGGGATATGGGCCCCCCACAACCCGGGACAGAGCGGCAAGGCAAGTCCCGCCGATGCAAGACGCACGAACCGGTCATTGATCTTCAGCCTGCTGTTCCCCGACGTCCAGCTTTCACGCGCCGAATTGGGGCGGCGCACGGGACTGTCCCGCGTGGCGGTCTCCGATGTGGTCAACAGCATGCTCAGCTGTCACCTGCTGCGCGAGAACGGCCGCGAGTCCAACGGCGGCAAGGGCAAGCGAGGCACGCTGCTGAGCGTCGACCCCGACACGCTGCATATCATCAGCATCGACCTGTCACAGCCGCATCTCATCCAGGGCGAGGCCACGAACCTGCTCGGCGAGCCGGTCATGCACGTGGAACACGCGCTGCGGGCGGTGAACCATGTGGATTTCGACACCATCAACGAGGTCATCACTCCCCTGCACGCCGCCACGCAGAACGTCATCGGCATCGGGCTCGCCATGCCCGGCGTGGTCGACGGCAACGGCCTGGTGAAGCGCTCCACGCTGCTCGGCTGGCGCAACGTCGACGTCCGCACGCCCATCGAACGGCGTTTCTCACTTCCCGTCACCGTGAACAACGACGCGACCGCCGCCATGTTCACCGAGCGACTGTTCGGTAAGGGCGGCCCCAATATGATGTTCGTCCGCCTGCGCCGTGGCGTCGGAGGTGCCGTGCTGCTGGGCGACGTGCCGGTGTTCGGCGAGAACCACGCCGGCGGCGAGATCGGCCACATCTCCCTCGACCCGCAGGGCCCTCCGTGCGCCTGCGGCAAGCGAGGGTGCCTCGAACGCCTGGTCTCGGCGACCTCGCTGCACGCACGGCTGCAGCGCAGCGACGAACGGATGCGCGCGAGCATCCTGCGCGAGGCCGGCACCTATCTGGGCACGGCGCTGTCCATGCCCGTGGGACTGCTGGACCTTGCCGACGTGTGCGTGTACGGGCAGAGCGACATCGTCAACGACACCCTGCTGTCGGCCGCGCAGGCGCAGCTCGACCTGCTGACCGGCTCGTCGTTCCACACGCGGACCATCATCCGCCGATGCGAGTGCAAGGGCGAAATCACCCTGCGTGGCGAAGCCCTATCAGTCCTCCACGATTACCTGGAAAACCGCTGATCAGGCTGCGCGCCACCTCCCGACAGCGGGAGGATTTGGATTTTCAGCGCGCGGCGGCGACTGCGGCACGCACGACATCCCGATCGGTGCGGCATACCATGACGCCATCGCCTCCGCCTCCGGGGCCCCCATCCGATGTCATCGTGCGTTTCGCCGACAAATGAATCGCCGACACGCCCGTCTCCTTCAAGGCGGGAATGAGATCGACGGTCACACCGCCGCCGGCCTGTATCTGGATGCGCCCCGCGGCGTATTCGGACAGCTCCCGCAGGCGGCCCAGACCATCCGGGACGCATGCGGCGCCACCCGAGGTGAGCACGCGGGTGAAGCCAAGTTCGATCAGGGTATCCAGCGCGGCGAACTGATCGTCGAGCATGTCGAACGCACGATGATACGTGACCTGCACCTTGCGATTGCAGCGCACGGCCTCGTTGCGGGCGGCCTCGGCCAGCGCGCGGGTGAACGGCACGTCAATGCGCCCGTCCTCGGTCATGCCTCCGACGACGACGCCGGACGCCCCGGCGAGGATGGCCGAACGGACGTCGGCGATCTGCACGTATTTCTCTTCATCGGTGAACGCGAACGAACCGCCTCTCGGACGGATCAGCACCTGGACGCCTTGGGGTACGCCGACATGGGAGCATGCCTGGATCATGCCGAAGCTTGGGGTCAGCCCGCCCGTGCCCATCAGAGCGGCGCACAGTTCGACGCGATCCGCCCCCTCTCATGTGCGATGCGGGCGCCCTCCACGTCCTGCACCGCGATTTCAACCGTCATTGTCATCTCCTTCGATGCGTCACATACCTTGTCTATCACCGTACCATCCCGCACGAGGGCACCCGAACCATCCCACGCCCCGACACGCGCAAAACCGTGGTACAAAAGCGCGACACGCCGAACAACGGCGCGCCTCCCCATTTTTTTGAATAACAGTGTTAATATATAAACATCGTTCATATTCAATGACGAGCATGACAACAACACGCAACGACCGCGCACACGGCACGACAGCGAAGGAGCAGTGATGACCAACACCATCGCCAACGCAACCCTGGCATCAGTGTCCGAAACCAACCGTTCGCGGATCATGCAGCACCTGTACCAGCACGGCATCAGCTCTCGCGCGCAGATCGCCAAAGCCCTCGACCTCACCCCCGCCGCCATCACCAAGATCACCGCCAAGCTCATAGAAGCCGGCGCCATCAAGGAGACCGGCGATTTCGAGGGGCGCAAGAACCGCCGCTCCATCGGGCTCACTCTCGACACCGCAGAATTCCACGTCATCGCCGTGAAATTCGCGCGAAGCCTGGTACAGCTCGGCGTGTTCGACCTCGCCGGCAAACCGCTGACCGTGCAGGAACTGCCCCAAGTCACCGAAGACACCATCGACTCGGCGATCATGCAGCTCCACGACACCATCGGTTCGCTGATCAAAGCCGACCGACGCATCATCGCCATCGGCATGGCCGTCCCCGGCCCCTACCTGCGCAGCGTGGGACGCACCGCCGTCGTGTCCTCGATGCGCGGATGGCAGAAAGTCAACTTCATCCACGAATTCAGCAACGCGTTCACCGTCCCCGTGTTCGTGGAGCAAGACGCCCGCGCCGGCGCGATGGCCCAATACCTGTTCGATCCCACCATCACCACCGAGAACCTCGCCTACTACCTCGTCGGCGAAGGCGTCGGCCTCGGCGTGATCGACCACGGCAACATCATCAACGGCGCCCTCGGAGCGGCCACCGAAATCGGCCATGTCAGCATCGACATCAACGGCAAGCCGTGCGACTGCGGCAACGTCGGATGCCTCGAACGCTACTGCTCCACCCCGCGATCCACGAGATGATCCTGAAGGAAGGCGATCTGATCGCCGATGCCGGCACGATGACCCACCTGCAGGCATGCCGAGCGCTGTTCGCACTGGCCCGCGGCGGCGACAAGCGCGCGATCGCACTGATCAAGCGGGTCGCACGGTACGTCGGTTTCGGCTGCATCACGATCTTCAACTCCTTCAACCCCTCGCAGATCGTCATCGGCGACATCGTCGCCGAAGCCGGGCAGCTCTTGCTCGACGAAGTGCACAAGGTCATCGACAAGCACGTCATCCACGAGCTCAACGACACCACCGCCATCACCCTGTCCGCCCTGCCCGCGGACGCCGCCCTGAACGGCGCCGCGGCCGTAGCCATCAACCAGTTCCTCGACCACCCGTCACAGTTCTTCGAACTGTCGTGACCGCCCGCGGAACATCACGGATTTCCGGGGTCCCCACAACGGAGGACCCCGCAGCAACACAACAACACAACAACCACGGCAACCATCCCGGAAAGGAAACCATCATGACCAAGCCCATCGTTCTGTCTCTCGGAGAGCTCCTGTGGGACATGCTGCCCAGCGGAAAGCGCGCAGGCGGCGCCCCCGTCAACTTCGCCTACCACGCGAAGATGAACGGCGCCGACGGCTGGTCAATCAGCGCGGTCGGCGAGGATGCGCTCGGCGACGAGCTGCTCGCCGAAGCCGAGAAGGCCGGCATCCACTCCATCATCCAGCGCAACGCATGGCCCACCTCCACTGTCGAGGTCAGCTTGAAGAACGGCATCCCGGAGTACACCATCGTCAAGGGCGTCGCCTGGGACCACCTGCTGCTCACCCGCCAGCTCATCGAGGTCGTGGAGCAGGCCGACGCCATCTGCTACGGCACGCTGGCCCTGCGCTCCCCCGAGACCCACGACACCATCATCGAGCTGCTCAAGCACACCAAGCCGGGCGCAATGAAGTTCTTCGACATCAACCTGCGCGGCGACCACTACTCCAAGGAGCTCATCGAGGAGCTGCTTGAAGCGGCGACCGTCTTCAAGATCAACGACGCCGAACTGCTGCTCCTGCGCGACATGTTCGACATCCGCGGCACCTCCGATGACGACGCCTGCCGCTGGTTCATGAGCGAGTACGGCCTCGACTACGTTATCCTGACCGGCGGTTCCACGTTCTCCACCATCATCTCCAAGAACGGCGAGTCCTCCACGCTGGCCACCCCGCACGTCGAGGTCGTCGACACCGTCGGCGCCGGCGACTCCTTCTCAGGCACGTTCACCGCCCGTACGCTGCTCGGCGACACGCTGGCCGAGGCGCACCGCAAGGCCGTGAACACCGCCGCGTACGTCTGCACCGCCAACGGCGCCTGGCCGGAGTACCCGGACACCATGCCCGACTACCTCGCGCAGGCCGCGCAGTGACACGCCCGCAGGATGCACCGACGATCAAATAATCACAGCTCATTATCAGAGAAAAGGGAAACATCGCAATGAGCAACGAAACCACCAAGCCAGTCAACGCGGGATTCGCCAAGATCCTGCCTGTCATGTTCGCCTTCTTCGTCATGGGCTTCGTCGACCTGGTCGGCACCGCGACGAACTACGTGAAGGCCGAGTTCGGTCTCGCCGACGGAACCGCCAACCTGTTCACCACCATGGTGTTCTTCTGGTTCCTGATCTTCTCCGTGCCCACCGGCATCCTGATGAACAAGATCGGGCGGCGCAAGACCGTGCTGTGGTCCATCCTGGTGACGCTCGTCGCCATGGCACTGCCGATCATCGCCTACCTGCTGTGCCCGATGAAGTCCACCGTGCAGCTGGTGCTCATCGTCATCTCCTTCGCGTTCCTCGGCATCGGCAACACACTGATGCAGGTGTCGCTCAACCCGCTGCTGACCGTGTTCGTCAAGGGTGATAAGCTCGCCTCCACGCTGACCCTCGGCCAGTTCGTCAAGGCGTTCGCCTCCCTGTTCGCCCCGTGGATCGCCATGTGGGGCGCGAACAGCATCTCCGCCTTCACCTACACCAACGCTGACGGCAAGCAGGTCGGCATGTGGTGGATACTGTTCGTGATCTACTTCATCGTCGGCATCCTCGGCTACGTGCTGCTCGCGTTCGACAAGATCGAGGAGCCCGCGCCTGACGCCGGCACCACTACCATCGGCCGCTGCTTCAAGCTGCTGTTCTCCGACCGCATCGTGCTCCTGTGCTTCCTCGGCATCGTGGCGCACGTGGGCGTGGACGTCGCCATCAACGCGCAGGCGCCGCGCATCCTGACCGAGCACACCGGCGACACGTTCACAGCCATCGCGTCCTCCGCGACGATGGTGTACTTCGTCGCCCGCATGATCGGCTGCTTCACCGGCGGCATCGTGCTCCAGAAGATCAGCAACAAGCTCGGCGTGCGCATCTGCGGCGTCATCATGACGCTCTCCGCCATCTGCTTCGCGATCTTCACGCTCGTGCCGACCAATCCGCCGGTCTGGCTGTTCTGGGTCGCGGTCGCACTCGTCGGCTTCGGCAACTCGAACGTGTTCTCGCTGTTCCTCTCCCACGCGCTCATGTACCGTCCGGACCGTCAGAACGAGATCTCCGGCCTGATGCTCATGGGCCTGATCGGCGGCGCGATCTTCCCGCCCATCATGGGTGCCGCGGCCGACGTCGCGGGTCAGTTCGGCGGCATCCTCGTGATGGCCATCGGCTGCCTCTACGTACTCGTCGTCGGCTTCGCCTACAGGGTGCTCGAAAGCGGCAAGAAACCCGTGGAAGCCTGATAGGGTCAAGGCACTTCGGCGCTGACTGACCGCCCCGCAGAGCCCGCCCGATTGACTGACCGGTTACGACCGGCAGCCGGTCGGGCGGGTTTTCGCATATTCGAGAACCGACACGGACACGGCAATACTCCGCGCGGGTTGCACGGGTTGCGTCACGGGCACCGTCACGCGGGACGGTACCCTCGCACGGTGACGGCGCAGCCGCGGCCCGACCGATCAATGGCGGTCGGCGGTGTCGATGACGATCGTGACCGGGCCGTCGTTGACCAGGCCGACGCGCATATGGGCGCCGAAACGCCCCTCGCGTACTGCAACGCCCCCGGAGCGCAGCGCCTCGTTGAATTTGATCCACATGATGTCGGCATGTTCCGGCTTGCCCGCGCCGACGAAGCTCGGCCGGTTCCCCTTGCGCACGTCGGCGAACAGCGTGAACTGCGACACGGACAGGATCTCACCGCCGATGTCCTGGATCGACCGGTTCATCTTGCCCTGCTCGTCCTCGAACACGCGCAGACGCAGAATCTTATGCGCCAGCCATGCGATCTCGTCATCGCCGTCCTCATCGGTCACGCCGACCAGCAGCAGGAACCCCGGACCGATCTGCTGAAGGTCGAACGTGGGATCCAAATCCCCCAGCTCATTGACAACATCGACCGACGCCTGCGACACACGCTGCAATACCACTTTCATGTATCGGATTCTATCGCACCCACCACCGCATCCGAACTGGGCATACCACGGCATATCCCCCCCCCCGAAAAAAAACCATAAGCGCGAACGAACACGCGATTATGCCGCGTCCACCGAAGCCGGCCGGCACCGTCGCCTCCGGAGAACAGGGAACCTCTCCGGAAACCCGGGGGGTGTCCGGCCCCGGCGGCAAGAACGAAGCAACCGGGGACAATATCCGTAAGGACGGCACCGACGCCGACAATGCCGACGGCAAATCCGCGCAGCTCGATTCCACTGCACAGCCCGACAGGAGCGGCCCGAACGGCGGCCCCTCCGGACACTGGGAGACCCGGCCGGTCTATGAGACGCAACGGGTGCAGGTGCCGACCGGACGCGCCATCTTTGAACACGACTGGTTCACTGCGAACGTGAACGACCCCGCGTTCGAGGAGCACGGTGACTACCTGCTCAAGTCCGGCCTCCCCGACAACTACCGGTACGAAAAGGTCTGGCAGGACAAGCAGATCCAGGTCGGGACCCGGCAGGAGGATCACGGCTCGTATCAGGTGCAGAGCATCAAGTCCGGCACGAAAAAGGTGCGGACGGGAACCAAGCGCGTCCAGACCGGCACCAAGCGCGTATGGTGACCGACTGATGACCGACTTGCTTTTTCGAGCAGCTGGGATATAATGAAATGTCCGGTCATAAACCGGAATGCGAATTGATAATTCAATATCGGGGCTGATCGGTTTCGACGGTGACCTGTTCGTCGCAGGGAAGCGTGCCGAGAACGCAGGGTCCGCTCGTGGATGTCCCCTGCAAAAGAATAAGTGCTAAATCTAACCGCACTGAGTTCGCTCTCGCTGCCTGAGCTTCGCGCCAGGGTTAAACAGTGAGCAGCCGCTCCGTTCACTCCCTCTCGTCTTTGGGGGGATGCTGAGCGTCGTTTAGAAGACTCGCCTGAATCATTGAGCCACAGGGTGATTCGGGGACTTTAACTGCGGATATGCCCGCCATCAGTTGTCTGCGACATCGATGGGGGCAGAAAAACCGCCATATGGCCAGCAGACTACGCACGTAGAAGACTGAGGGTTCGGTCATCGGACCGGGGTTCAATTCCCCGCAGCTCCACTCGCCAAGGGCCGCATGATTCCAACGATCATGCGGCCTCTGCTTTTTCTTTTGCCCACATTTTGCCCACATTTTTTTCCGAGGAGCATCCGATTCATCGCGTCACCCACCAGATCCAGGTCGTCATCGAATAGGTCGGCGTAGGTGTCCAATGTCATCGCGGCGCTCGCATGCCCCAGCTGGTTCTGCACCGCCTTGACGTTCGCGCCCGACCTGACCATGAGGCTTGCAGCGGTGTGGCGCAGGTCATGCACGGTCATCTCTCCCTCTATGCCGGCGCGCCGACGCGCCCAGTAGAACCATGACGACGTGGTGTTGGGGCCATGCGTGCGACGGACGTATCCGCCCGTCCGGGGGTCGGTGAACAGCAGGTCGTTGTCCCCGCGGCCACTGCATCGGTCGCGCAGCATCCCGCCAAGGACATCCGGGAAGACCACCTGCCTCCATTCGTCGCTTTTCGGGGTGTCCTCGACGATCCTGTGACTGACCTCGGTGGCGCTGCGACGGACCCAGAGACGATGACGCCGCAGATCCACGTCGCCGACACGCAGCCCGGCCATCTCACCCCATCGTATCCCGCACAGTCCGAGCGTGAGCACCATCGGCCTCCTCCACCCGGATTCGTCGGCCAGCCTCATCAGCTCATCCAGACTCAGATACCGATGCTCCTTTCTCCTTTTCCGGGGCTTCTCCACCCTCTCGCATGGATTCGCGGCGATGAGACGGTCATCCTTGGCCTGCTCCATAATCCCCGAGAGTATGCCGCTCGCCCGCAATATCACGGTCGCGCTCACCGGCTTGGCCACGACCTCGCCTCTCGGGTCTCTCCTGCCCTCATGCAGGACGGTCACCCATTCCTGCACCTCGCGGCGCGTGACGGATGCCAGTTCGCGACTCCCCCGACATGGGCTCCACTCGGCATCGCCACTCGCGCTCCAGCGACTCGATGTAACTCGCCTTGCATCTGACACGTTTCGCGGCGACCCATGCCGGCCAGAGCGATTCCACAGTGGCCTTCCCCGCCTGCGGGTCGACATAGCTCCCCGTGGCCTTCGCCAGCGTGACGTGTTCCGCCGCCCAGTTCTCCGCGTCGGATTTGCGTTTGAAGCCACGTTTGTCGGTTTGCGTGCCGTCGGGCTTCCTGTATCGGACGCGGTAGCGCGTCTCGCCTCTGCTGGTCTTGTATCTGGTGACGTTCGCCATTTTTATTACCTGCTTAATAATGGAAGATTCACGTTTTAACCGGTTTTAATGTGATTTAATAGGACTGTTGCTGAATTGAACCAACCGAAAGGCAATCGCGCATGCCGATCGTCTACCCATCGATGAAGGCCTCGGACCTGTTCCGTATCCTTCGTGGTCTGGGATACGGGATTGACCGCGCGAATGGTTCGCATAAAAGAATGAAGGCGGAGGGCCGTCCACCGTTGACTTTTGCCTTCCATGACGGACAGACTGTTCCGCCTGGATTGGTGAAGAAGACACTGGTGAAGGACGTCGGGTTATCCGAAGAGGAGATCCGTAGTATCCTCGGACAGAAATGAAGAGGCGCAACATGGATACACGACAGGTGAATGTCACCTATCACAGGGAAGACGGCGTATGGTGGGCCGAATCCGATGACATGCCGGGATTCTCCGCCGCCGGTGACACGTTCGCCGAAACCCGCAAAAACGTGTGGGAAGGCGTGGACTTCTATTTCAACGACCATCAGCCGACCAGCATCACCGAATACACTGACGATGGGGCCGAGATTCTTTCCGACAATATCGTGCTGTTTAATCCCGATCCCAGGATGCGCGTTAATATGCCCGTTCAGAAGCCTTTGTCCACCTATGTTGCGTCCGTCGTGACGAAGACACCGAAGATGATGGTGGCATAGATTATGAGTAACGTATCCGAACAGGCCGTAATCAATCTGACCATCGCCGATTACGCGAATGTGGATAATGGCGGCAAGGCCAACCTTGTCGGCGTGGGCGGCGGAATCATACCACTGACTCCGACCGGCCTTACCGCCCGTTTTTCCGTATTCGCCGAAATTCGTATACCCGGTAGCCTGTGCCCGTGCGAGATGACCGTGGAATATTCGCTGCGCGACGCTTCCGGAGCCGTCGTTGAAATGGCAGGGCCTGTTCCTCAGCCGGTTCGTGTCGCCAATATCGTCACCGTTGAAAGTGTCGCCGGGCTGAATCTCGAGCAGAAGAACCACATCGGCGGACGTTCGATGAATACGCTCGACTTCGCCAACGGCATGCCGCTTTCCCCCGGCGACTACCAATTCAGAGTCACTATCGACGGCGATGACGCTCATGCCGCATATGTTAATTTCTGCGTACCTGAACAGGCACCTAATCCCGTACTCGGTTAAAACAACTGACGCAAATAGCATTTTCGGGTGTGCTTCGCCCCGTGTAGGATGAGAGGCGAAGCGTCCTCCTTTCCATTTCTCTGGTGGTCTGGCGGTTCTTCACGCCCTGCTGACGTTGCACCGTCAGTGGGGCGATTTTTCATAAAATCACGATGCCTTCGCCGCAGCGTCTTTGACTTTCGCTACGAATTTGATGGCATCTTTAATCTGCTTGCGTGGCACTTCCATTATCATCGCGAAATCCGGCCCCTCCACGGTGATGTATCGCTCGCCGCCTTTTTTCCTTTTTGAACGCCCATGCGAACGGCCCAGCGAGGAGTATGCGGGTGACGGTGACGCGGGCTTCGAGTTCAGTGCCGGACTCCAGATGTACGGTCACACCGTCCAGTGGATGCACCTCTATCGTTAACATCCCCTTTTTTCGTAGATGATCGCACGCCTGTACAGCTGATACGTTTCCTTCGTTTCCTTGCTGGTGAACTCCGCAATCCGCTCGTTGAGGGGAGTGAGCGCACGATCGGCTTCCGCCTTCGCCTTCGCTTCGGCCATCTGCTCCTGTAATCTTGCTTGAAACTCGGCCTTTTCTCGGGCTTTTTTCCTCCGGCGTCTTTCTGCTGAACAATCCCACTTTTTCTCCTTCCTTATACGGCCACACTATCGTGCAGCATTTCCTTGTAATCCTCCACGACCTGTACGGTCACGTCGAGCGCTTGGGCGATGAGGAACGAGTCTCCCTCGTACATGCGTTCGGCGATTGCGTATTCGGTCGGGTTGATGAGTCGGAGCGCGGTTTCACGCCGGGCTCGTCTCTCGGCCTTGGCACCGTAGGTGGTGCCGCAGCCTCGATCGTGGTGTCTGGCGTGCACCAGCTCGTGGACGAGCGTGCAACGCCGGGCGAAGTCGGGCAGCGTCTCGTCGATGATGATGAGACGGCCGGGGGCGTAATAGCAGCCGCAGCGTCCAGGCGACAGTTCGCGTTCCCGGACTTTTACACCGAGGTGTGAGGCTTCGGCGAGCAGTTCATCATATTTCATGGCGGTCTCATTCGCGTGGTGTGGTGGCTTCGTTTTCCTTGTTCGGGTTATCGTTCGCGGCCACGTCGAACTGTTCGGGATTGGCGACGATGCGGTCGGCCATCTCGTCGGCGGCGCGCTCAGCCTCGATGCGGCGAGCTTCGGCGATGATGTCCCGCAACGTCTGCACCGGGTCGGCATTGCACACATCACAGATCGCCAAAAATTCAGAAAGACGAACGGGTGACTTCTCGCCGTTGTGAATATATCCGACTCGGACATGGCTGACCACACCACCCATGCGTTCGGCAATCACTCTATACGCCAAGGCGGAATCATCAATTATCTTCGCCAAGGCATCTTTTGCGGCGTAATCCATTGCCGTCCATTCAATCTTTGCTGCCATGGCTCAAACATACGTGTAAGCACATGGAGACACGCCGCACTTGCTTAAATTGTAAGCGTTAGCTAACATTACTTTTCAGTAATCACAAGCTTACATACTGGAGGTGGTTGAGATGTCCTCAACTGATTTCAGACAGCTTTCGACCAAGGAACTGCACTTGTATATGAACCTCGTGATGGGTTTCTGCAAGGACATACGCCGCATGCTCCGTGAAGGCACGTTGACCAAGGATGCCATCGACAAATACGAGGTGACGGTATCCAACAACATCCTTACCGAGGTCAACCGCCGATCTGGGGCGGAAACATCTGGGCGGCGGTCAGAGCAAGAGCCGGAGCCTCAATCATGTACCCGATAGCCAGCTGCTTACCTAAATCCTTGACTTTATCCCACATCGACTGCTTATCTTCGGGGGTCTGCACCATGGCAATGTCCAACGCCTCACGCAAACGGCTCACTGCTCGGTCAAGCACGAAATCGCCCGTGATGGCGTACTCGTCCAATGCGGTCTCTGTTTCTCTCAGAAGCCGTGACAGGTACAAGGCCAGACCATCGGGCATGCCGTCCGCGATTCCTCTGAGGACAGTGTTGGCCTCGCTGACGAGATTCCTGACATTGTTCCGTTGCTCTTCGGTGAACCGAAGCGTGCATGAATCAAGCAGCTCAGCCGCGTACATCAACAAGTCCTTGTCGGCGTCGGACATGAAATCGGACGTGCCAACGGGGCCGCTGATCTCATCCCAACGAATCTCGCCGGTATCCGTGAACGCCATCGTCACGGATTTACGCCACCGAGGCAGAGAAGAGCGAAATCCTTTGACGCGTCGTCCTTCCCTTTCCCACTGGTCAGTCGCTTTCCCGATTTCATCGAGAGCGGCGACCAGATCAGGGAAACGGTATCCGGCTTGGTCGGCATCATAAACACTTTCCTTGTCGAAGAAATCATACAGAAACTCCGCAGCGTTCATTTTCCCCTCCTCTTCGAAAGAAGTTGCACATGTCTAATCTACCAGCAATTGAAGTCGCAAAACGGGCGACCCATGACACCCGCAACCGCGTGCTGCTGTCCAAGACCAAGATAACCAGCATCGCCGACGCCAGCAACCGCAACCGCATGACCATCGCCAAATGGCTCGACGGCGACGACATGAGCCTCGCCGCGTTCGTGGCCGCACAGCAGTTATCGGGCGGAGACCCGGTCAAGACCTTGGCCACCGCGCTCGCTGGCAAGAAGGTATCTCATGCCTGAAATCCAGATTTTCAAATTTAAGAACAACCAACCACGGCTCGACATCGACGCCGCTGGCGAGCCGTGGTTCGTCGCCAAGGACGCCTGCGACATCCTAGCAGTGGAGACCAATCATCTTCGGCGTGATCTTGACTCTGACGAAATCACTGAGGCAACCAACCTGCCCCAATTGGGAGGTTGGGAAGAATGGCGGTCGTGCTCCCCTGATCGTCTCCGAGCCGGGTTTGTACAAGTTGATCATGCGCAGCCGCAAACAGGAGGCTAAAGAGTTCCAGCGTTGGGTAACGCACGAAGTCCTGCCCTCTATCCGCAAACACGGCGGCTACATGGCCGGACAGGAATCAATGACGCCGGAACAGATGACCTTGGCGGCGATGAACTGGCTTAGATCCAAAGTCGACGAACAGCAAAGGCAGCTAGAGGCACAAGCTCCCAAAGTGCTATTCGCAGACGCGGTAAGCGCCAGTAAGACCGACATTCTGGTTGGCGAGCTGGCGAAGATACTCAAGGGCAATGGGATTGACATGGGCGGTACGCGCCTGTTCGCGTGGCTGCGCGAGAACGGTTGGCTCATGAAGACGGGCAGCAGCCGGAACATGCCGACGCAGAAGAGCATGGAATTGGGCTTATTCCGCATCAAGGAAACGGAGATTACCCATTCGGACGGTCATATCACGGTGAATAAGACACCGAAGGTGACGGGCAAGGGTCAGGCGTTTTTCGTGAACCTGTTCCTCTGTGGGAAGGCGGTGACGTGATGAAAGTCCGCGATGCATATAGATTGGCCGTTCGATTTATCGGGTATGGCGCAACTTTGCTGTTGGTTGGCGGGGCAATCGCCGTGCACCTTACGGGGTATGTGATGGCGCACGACGAAAGCCTTATGGAACGAATCGAGGAACGGCTACGCCAGTAGAGACTCCCCATAGCCCAAATGCAAACGATTGGTCATTTCTGATTTTTCACCTCCTCCCATAGCTAGTAGTTAGGCAACATCCAGCTTAGGGGAGGTGACCTAACCGAAAGAAGCAAATGATGAACACCAAGGATTACGGCCGTCACGCGAGTGGCCTTCTTCAGGCCGATGGCGGTCCGTCGAAGAGGTTCGTCCGCCGGTATCCGGCCATATCCGGCCTGACTGTGATGGCCGCGGGTGCCGTCACCGCGGTCTGCGCGATGCTGTGGATCCTCTCGCACGACGGCTGCTCGCATCCGTTGGGCGCGATCGTGGCAATGCTGGCGCTCGCCGTCGGCGGCGTGTTCGCGCTGACGCCGCTGCTGCTGCTCGCCGCGAGCGATGCCCCGTGGCTGTTCCCGGAGGACTCCGAGCGCGGATGACAAAGTCTTGGCCGGGTGTCGTCTCTTCTTCATCTTCCGACGCGCGGCCGGCGACAAAGGCCAGTCGTTAAAACCAAATAACCATAACTCAAGATTCTCAAACCGGTGTCGCGCCGGGACCCCTGCGGGGTCGAACCTATCCGGCGCGGCATCATGGGGCGGCGCAGGTAGCCCCCGGCCGAGATCACGCGGGTCATGACGCGGGGCAAAGGCCGGGACCCGGTTCGATTCCGGGCCGTCCACGAAACCACAAGGTTTCAGCCGAAAAAAAAGGACAGTCCCCGCTGGCACGGGAACTGTCCGAAAGGAATACCCAAGAGAAAGGATACGCCATGGGCACAGCGGTTTCAAATGCGCTGCCGGGACTGGTCACGGTCAGGCAGCTCGCCGAGCATACCGGCTACAGCCGTTCGACGGTCTACAAGTGGAGCTCCGGGGAGCGTCCCAGCCCCTATCCGGAGCCGGTCCGGAAGAACGGCCGCGTCATCGGCTGGCGGCGCGAGGACGTGGAGGACGCGGACAAACGCAACCGGTGCAGCCGCGCCGAATATCTTTACGGAGGTCAACGATGAACCAGAACAGCACCGATGAATCCAACGATTTCGGCGACGCCGACGACTGGATGATGGCGATGCGACGACTCAGCGAGCAGCTGCTGTACGGGCTGGACTCGCTCACGGCGAAGCCGGACGCGCAGTCCCTCAACAACCTCCTGTTCATCGCGTCGCTCCAGAGCGGCGTGAGCATCGAACCCGGCGTGAAGTCGCTGCTCGACACCGACGAGATCAGGCTGCTCGCACCCGCTGGCTGCGCATCCTGCGCGATGCGGCCGACGCGCTCCTGCAGGTCGAGGCGTCCATGGTCAGGCAGGGGCAGCAGGGCACGCCATGCACGCAGATACACGCGGCCGCCGGCCACGCATTGCGCGCCATGGAGCCGGTGCTCGCGCTCGCCGCCACGCGGACGGGAGGCGATCAGCTATGAGCCGCATGACCATCGACAAGGCCCGCCGAAGCACCGACATGTTCTCGCTCAGGCGCTTCGGCGGGGCGGGCACCACGAAGGAGAGCCGCCATCAGGCGTGGCTCTCCTTCCGCACCGAGGGCGTGGGCGGGTCGGATATGAGCACCATCCTCGGCTTCAACACCTACAAGACGCCCTACGAATTGTGGTTGGAGAAGACTGGCCGTCAGGAGCCGGAGGACATCAGCGGCAGGTGGGCGATCATCAAGGGCAACGCGCTTGAGGTCGAACTGCGCCGCCGCTTCCGCCAGCTCCACCCGGAGTTCCAGGTCATCGACGGCACCGACATCAGCCTCGTGTCTGACGCCCACCCGGTCATGCACGCCTCGCTGGATGGCTTCATCTACGACGAGGCGAGCGATTCGTGGGGCATCCTCGAGATCAAGACGGCGAACGCGAACCGTGGCCGCACCGACTGGCACAACGACGAGGGCGAGCTCATCGCCCCCGACTACTACATGGCTCAGGTCACGCATTACATGGCGGTCACCGGCTTCCGCTGGGGGTATTTCTACGCGGACATCGGCGAGGCGGAGCCGGTCGAGGTGCGCTTCGAACGCGACGAGGACGATGTGGACGCCATCATCCACGCCGCCGAGGACTTCTGGGGTTTCGTCGCCCGCGACGAGATGCCCGCCCTGACCGGCGCGGACGTGGCCAAGGCGTACCCGGAGCCCGCGGAGGGCATCGAGGACATGAGCGGCGACGACGACCTGCAACAGCTCATGACCTCATACCGGGACGCGAAGGCCGACGAGAAGGCACTCAAGCAGCGTATCGAGGAACTGCAGGACTGCATCCTCGTGTACGTCGGCGACCACGAGGGGGTGCGCTGCGGGACCCTGCAGGCCACCTACAAGCACTCGACCCGCAAGGGCTACACGCGCGTCGTGCAGCCGTGGGAGGGCCGCACCTTCCGATTCACCGAAATCAAACCGAAGAAAACCAAGTAAAGGAGACCCGATTATGGGACAGTTAGCGACGCAGGCGCAGAACGCGCAGATGCAGACGATGAACCCGCAGAAGAACATGAAGAGCCTGCTGGAGAGGAGCTGGCCGCGCATCGCGGCCGTCATCGGCAACAACCTCAGCCCGCAACGCCTCTACCAGATGTACGTGAGCACCATCAACCGCGAACCGCAGCTCGCCAACTGCGGCGTGGAATCGGTGCTGTCCTGCTTCATGAAATGCGCCGCATTGGGCTTGGAACCGTCGAACGTGGACGGATTGGGACGCGCCTACATCCTGCCCTACGGGAACAAGAACTACCGCACCGGACAGAAGGAAGCCACATTCATCATCGGCTACAAGGGCATGATCGACCTCGCACGCCGCAGCGGCCAGATCAGGGACATCAGCGCCCGAGCAGTCCATGAGGGCGACGAATTCACCTACAGCTATGGCCTGAACGAGGACCTGCGGCACGTGCCGTGCGCGAAGCCCGGCAAGCTCACCCATGTGTACATGATCGCGAACTTCAAGGACGGCGGGCATTACTTCCAGGTGATGAACGCCGACGAGATCGAGGCGGCGGCGAAACGCAGCCCCAGCTACGGCAAGGCGGTCAGCCCGTGGAAGTCCGACTATGAGGCCATGGCGAAGAAGACGGTAATCCGACGCGCGTTCCCCTACCTGCCGGTCAGCGTGGAGGCCCGCGACGCGGCCGCAAGCGACGACCAGACACCGGATTATTCCGACGTGTTCCGTCCACTGCCCACCGTGACTGCGGACGATTCGCCGGTTGACGTGAGCGTGGACGAACCCGAGGAACCGGAACAGCCGCAGCCGTCTCCCGTCGAGGCGAAGCGTTCTGAGATGATTCGACGCTTCCAGACCTTGGGCGTGGCTTCGGACGCGGAGGCGTGCGAAACCATCTCGAAGATTCTGAACCGCGAAGTGAAAGCCAGCGACGAACTGTCGGAGGCGGAGCTTGACAAGGTGATCGGCCAGTTGAAGGCCGGCGTGAAGGAAGGTGAGTGAGACCATGGCGGGAAAAGCGACCATCATCATCCAGGGCACGGCGTGGGGCGTGCGAGAAACGCAGAACGGCAAAAGGTATCTGAGCGTATCGGTGTCGCCCGGCTACCGTGACCGGAACGGCAACTGGAAAAGCCAGCCGGAACATTACTACTCGGTGTGGCCTGCTGGCTACGCGAACCTCAACCCAGTGTTCGACCAGATCGCCCAGCTGCGTCAGAATCAGGACCAGTTCGTGGACGTGACCATCGTGGGCGAAATCAGCGGCCTCGACGCCTACACGAACAAGAAGGGCGAGCCCGCCGCAAGCTGCAACGTCAACGCCAGCGCTGTGGCCATCACCAACGTTCGCCAGAAGAACGGCGGACAGCAGGGTTACGGCGCTCAGGGAGGCTACACGTCGCAGCCTCCGGCCTCAGACCAGTGGGCCAACGGCGGCAGCGACCCGGAGTTTTAACGATGCTGCATTTGTATCACGATGAGACGCCGCCGGACGTGGAACCGGTCTGCGAGAGGCACGGGTGCCCGCTGTACCCGGCACGGCCGATTCCATGCCCGGAATGCGAAGAGGAAGCCGAAGAGGAGTATCACATTGAACGCTGAAAAAGACCAATTGATTACGCTCGCACACTCGATGGAGGTGTCCTACAGCGCGTTGGACGCGGAGGCGGGACTCTCCTACGACACCACCGTGCGCGTCAGCGTGCAACCTAACCGCTATTACCCCGACTACGTGGCCGTGACCCTGCTGTGGCTCGCCTCGAGCCATATCTTCCACGGCATCGAGGAATTCAACCGGTTCCGTGATGATTTCGAGGACCGGCCGGAGGAACGATATCAGCAGATCATGGACTCGTGGCCCTTGGTGTTCGGTTCCACGGAGAAGGCCATGAAGAAGCTGTTCGCGCCGGCCAAACCGGTCGTGAAACGACCCCCCCTGGTCGCTGTGCCCGCGCTGCAAGAAACCCGTATGGGCTCAGGAAGGCACCACCGACCTGAGGGAGACGCAGCAGCTGCTGAAACGGAACCCGTTGCCGCGCTGGTGCCGTGTCTGCGGCCAGCGTTTCGAGTACACGATGGGCGACCACATCTCATGCAGTTCCGAGTTCTCCATCGCGGAGACGATGGACACGCTCAAAAGCATGTTCCCCACCGAGCAGCCGAACTTCGAGACCATCGCCATCGAAGCCGCACACGAGGACGGTGAGCAGAATGGTTAACCCCGCCAAGAAAAAGGGCACGAGCCTTGAGACGTGGACGGTGCGTTACCTCGCGTGGGCTTTGCAGGACACGCGCATCGACCGCATGCCGTTGCATGGCAACGCCGACCAGGGCGATCTGATCGGCGTCCGGTTCTGTGGCGAGCCGGTGTGCGTGGAATGCAAGGACACGAAACAGCCGAACTACCGCAAACACTGGCGCGAACTGCTGGTGGAGATGGCGAACATGGACACTCCCTACGGGGTGCTCGTCCAGCATCGCAAGGGCGTGGGCGTGAAAAGCCTCAAGGGCATGGCCCGGCAGATGGCCGTGTTCGACATCGAAACGCTCGAACGGTTCCTCGCCACTCACATGGGGCACGTGTTAGGACCGGACTACCGGATTCGCCGCGAGCTCGCGAACCGGCTGCGCCGCGAATCGAAGCCGGTGCCATCCAATCCGACGCTCGTGTGGTTGCCGCTCGAATTGTTCGCGCTCCTGCTGAACGACGGGCTTACGTTGGGGCCGGATGATGGCCAGGATTAACCCGCACGACTACATCGGTGGTAGCCGTCGCACCGGTTTGCGTGGCGGCTACCACCGCAAACCCAAGACCAACGGGGACGGGGAGGGGCTGAAGCCCAGCGAGATAATCGCGGCCAGCCCCGAACTGATGGCATTGATAGCCGAATACCAAAGAGACAAGAGAAAGGAGGCGGACTGATGGCCGGGCACGATATGGAAAAGTTCGCGAAGCTCAGCACACGCCTATGGCAGAACGAGAAAGTTCGCGTGTTTGCAATGGAGCACCCTTCCGCGTTCTCCGTGTGGACGTTCGCGATCTCGTACTGCGCTGGCGAATTAAACGACGGTGAACTGTCCCGCTTCCATTTGAAATGTCTGCTCGGCGCTTCCGATGAAGATATAGACGCACTCATCGACGCGCATCTTTTAGACGAGCATGAGGACGGCACCTTGTGGCTGCATGATTTCGTCGCAGCTCAGGGTCGTTCTCGTGCTGACGTGGAGGAGGCTAAAGCGAAGAAAGCCGAAGCCGGCCGAAAAAGGTGGCGCAGCGTCCGGCAAGTCACGCAACGTGAAGCAAGACTCAAGCAAAACGAAGCAGACGCGAAGCACAAACGAAGCAGACGTGAAGCAAGACTCAAGCAAAACGAAGCAGACGCGAAGCACAAACGAAGCAGACGTGAAGCAAGACTCAAGCAAAACGAAGCAGACGCGAAGCACAAACGAAGCAGACGTGAAGCAAGACTCAAGCAAAACGAAGCCAGATACAGATACAGATACAGATACAGATAAGAATTCTTCTAACGAAGAATTCTCTCTCCCACAAACCCCCTCGCAAGCCGAGGGGGCCGCAGAGAGCGCCGACGAGGATTACCACATCGAGTTCGAGCAGTTCTGGGAAACCTATCCGCGCAAGACCGGCAAACGCAAGGCGTATTCGGCTTGGCGGAAGGCGCGACGGAAAACCAACAACACGTTCCTGCTCGCCAAGGCCAGCCTGTATGCGGCGGACCCGAACCGTGAGCCCGGCTACACGCTCACCCCGGCGAACTGGCTGGACGGCGAACACTGGGACGACGACCCGCTGCCGGCCAAACCCGAGCCGACCGCACGCCCCTCGCCATCGGCGTGGAACCGTTCGCAGGCCAACCAGGATGCGAACGCGGCGCTGATAGCACGCTATGCGGCCGAGGAAGCCGCCGAAAACCAATCACGGGAAGGAGTTCTGACATGCTGACGCTCAAGGAAAGCACGCTCGTGCTGGCGCAGATTCGCGTCCACCACGGCAACGCGGCCATCACCGACTTGGAGGCTCGTACGTTCCACGAGGAGCTTCGCGCGGACATGACGCTGGGAGAGGCCTTGGAGGCGGTGAAGCGCTTCTACGCCGGCAACGATTCGGGCCGTTGGTGCGGTTCGGGCGACGTGAACGCGATGGTCCGCAGGATGCGCAACGAGTCGAAGCCCTCGGAGGCGCAGATAGCACGCGAATGCGAGGCGCGTGGCCTATCCGAGGACGAGGCGTGGATGTACCGCCGCCAGCGGATGCTCGGCAACGGCCCGGAGCAGGCGCAGCAGCAGGCGTTGCCCATGCGCAACCCGCTCGAACTTCCCGCCGCGCAGCCGAAGTCACGTTCCACGGTCAGACGGTTCGCAGGTGCCCAGAAGCTGGGTGCTGCCTCGCTCGGCTCGATTCTGAGGGGCGCGTGATGGCCGAAAAGTTCCCGACCCCTCTAGGCGACATGCTCCTGCGTATCCGCATCAGCGAGATAGACGGTGAGTACTGCATCGACTCCGATGATTTCGCCTACGCTTTGCGTCGGAAGCCGAAGCTGCCCGACCATGACGGGTTGTGGTGGGATAAGGACAATGCCTTGTGGAGCGTCGCCATCTCCGGCCTGGACAATTCGAAGTTGGTCGCTTTGCTTATCGGTGACCCGGAATCCCCGTCACCGGGTCTGTTTAGGTCGGGCCTCAACAGCAAGCACGTGACCTCTCAAGCTCCGTTCCGTCCGGCCAAGGCGGTGGAAGCATGAACATCCACCCGATCATTGATGAACCTCCATCGTTTCCGCAAACTGTCTTACGCCTGCTCACAGGAAGCACTCATTGCTGTGACTGGTGCGAGAAACGCTGGATCAAGGTTCACCGCACTGGCCAATTGGAATGCCGAAACCGTCGATGTCCCTACTGCGGGCAATACGGATGCCCCCGAGCCGAAAAACACTGGAAGAAATGCCCCGTGTGGAATCACATGACCCCGCCTGCATGGCTATACCCCGTGTTGGATCGGCTCTGCGAAAGAGATCTGCAACGAATGGCGAAGAAATCGAGGAATGATGCGTGACACGATCCTGTGCCTATGCGACCTGACCGGTGTCATGGCCCGCCCTTGGGTGGAACACGGGTATCGGGCCGTGCTGGTGGACCCGCAGTATGGCATCGACCATGAGGATGGTGCCTATCTGAAACTGGCCTGCACCATCGAGGAGGCGTTCGACCAGATCAGCGTGCTGTTGCGTTCGGGGCGTCTCGCGTTCGTGGCCGGTTTCCCTCCCTGTACGGATATGGCGGTGAGCGGCGCGCAATGGTTCGCCCGCAAGTACGAGGCCGACCATTTGTTTCAGGCGAAGGCCGTTTCCGTGGCGGAACAATGCAGGGTGATAGGTGAGATGAGCGGTGTCCCCTACATGGTGGAGAACCCGGTGTCGGTTCTCTCCAACGTGTTCGGCAAACCCTCCCACACGTTCGACCCGTGTGATTACACGCGGTTCGCGCCAGAGGACAACTACACGAAGAAAACCTGTCTTTGGACGGGGGGGTATTCCGAATGCCTCCTCGCAGCCAGGACATGAGTCTGCCGGCTCCCGACCGGAATCGTATCTGGTACATGAGCGGCAAAGACCGGGCCAACAATCGCAGCAAGACGCCGTTGGGCTTCGCTCGAGCGGTATACGAAACCAATCACAAGGAGGAAAACAGATGAGTCATTTTAAAGGCGAGGACATTCACCCGTGAGGAGTTTCGAAAGGTCATCGCAGCCGCCATCTACGACTACGAACACGCTCCCGCGAAATGCCTCTACACGACCAAGGATGCGGCAGACCAACTCTACGGCGAGTACGGCGAGGAAATCGAGGTGGAGGGATGAACGGAGTACAGCTTACCAACCATCTGACCGCGCAATTCATGGCATCAACCATAAGCCGGTACGAGGCCGAAATCCGCGAGGACGGCGACTTCCGAGGCCGCCTGTACGCCATGAGCCTCAAACGTCTCAAGCGCAAATGCGAGAAATACGCGAAACGTGAGCGCAAGGCCATCGAATATGTCGCCACGCTCAAGGAGGAATCATGAGGAAACCATTCAAGGACTGGACGTTGGAGAATTTCGTCGGGTTAGCGATGCTCGCTACTGTGATCCTGTTAGTGGTGTCCGGCCTGACGGCCATCTGCTTCGTCTGCTGGGCTTCCGTGCAGACACCCGTACAGCCGGAGCAGACCATCAGCCAACGAATCGAAACCACAGGCGACGTGAAACGTTTGTGCATCGAGGCCAAGACCGATGGGCGCATCGACGCCATGAGCTGCCAGCTTATCGACCCAATGACGGGAGGCGTGCAGTGACGAGTCAGGAAACACGGGACAAAGTGCTCGTATGGCACAAGCGCGGCTACAGCGCAACGGAAACGGCCCGTCAATTGGGCCTTCCGTTGGAGGAAGTGCGTGCGATCATCCGCGAGGGCGACGGTCGTCCGAAGCCGCCGCGCAAGGTCGAATTCATCGAACCTCCATTGTTCGAGCAATGACCCGCAATACCAAATAAAACGAAACCCTCCACCAAAATGACGGAGGGCACGCTCACCAAAGCACCATCATAGCCGAACGTGGAGGGCTTCAAACAATGATCATCCAAACCGAACCATGCCAACACTGCGGCAACCAGCAGGTCGAGAAACCATGGACGCTCTGCCAGGACTGCCGACGCACCTACGCCAAAACACTCCACCAGCTGTGCCGCAACATGCAACTGTTGCAGCGGGTCGCACGGCATGAGTACAAGCTCGGCGAACCCGGAGCGGGCGGCAAACCGCAAGGAGGCGCGGCACCCGCGCCCATCAACCTCCACGCGCAGGACATGCTCGACCAGACCGAGGACGGCCTGCAGGACATGTGGAACGAAACCGGCGTGGAAAGCCGTCCGAGATGGCAGACCCTGCTCAGGGACGCTCCACGACGACTGCCCGACCTATGCCGCGCCAGCCGTTCGGGACATTGGCTGACATGGCTCATCCACACCTGCGAGCGCATCGAACCGCTCATCGACCGCAGGCCACGCACGCGCCGGATAATCGGCGTCTGCCCCGAATGCGGACGCGAGGTCATGGCCGCGAAAGGCGAATCACTGCTGCTATGCAAATGCGGCAACCCAATCAACGTGGTCGAGCTGCGCGAGCAGAGCCGAGACAAGGCCGAGGCAATCCATCTCACGAAGACACCTGCGGGCATGAGCGAATGGCTGCGTGAGAACTACGGATACGAGGTCAGCCGCAAAGTAATCATCATGTGGATACGCCGTGGCAAACTCCCCAGCAGCAAGCCAGTGGAAGACGGATACTACGAATTCAGCATCAGGGAGATAGTCAGCATGGCAATGGCATATTCCAGCCGGCAGTAGGCTGTTGCCACCCCGTGGTATACTCCGTATCAGGATAAGTGCGAAAGCCTCTGGGACATACATCTCAGGGGCTTTACTCATACCCACCTATGCGCGTAGCTCAGCCGGTAGAGCGGCGGTCTCCAAAACCGCAGGTCGTTGGATCGAAGCCAACCGCGCATGCCACGGCTTGCGTACCGCAGAGGACCAGCCGGCCATGCCGAGACAGCACGGCGACCCGCAAACACGACAACCGGTCCGCGAATTAGAATCTCGCCCAAGCCACCAAACACACAGGATGGGAACATGAGCAACAAGGCAGGCTCAGGCCGATACCAAAATGGAGCAGCCCGCCGCAAATGCAAGGCCAGACACATCGCAACCGAAGGACCAATACCGATCTGCCCGCTGTGCGGCAAACCCATAGACCTCACACTCAAAACACCACACCCACTCAGCTGCGAACTCGATGAGATCATCCCATACAGCCGAGGCGGATCACCAACCAGCTATGACAACACACAACTCACACACAGAATCTGCAACCAAAGAAAAAGCAACAAATAATCGCCAACACCACAGGCCACCAAAACACAAAAAACAACCACAAAACACCATCCCAATCAGCCGCCAATGGTAACCGGGGGGCCATCCCCTCCCCCTCCCATGCAAGGCTCCCCGCAGAACATAGCGCCCGCATCCCCCCGCAACCCGCGTGGAGTATCGTACGTTTGGCCGCTGGGGTGTCTGCGAGCGCCCGTGGAAGCCGTTCCGGCATGGTTTTGATGTTTTTGCCCCGTTGTTTTCCGAGGCTGTTACGTTTGATTTTACGCAGTTTTGATATGTCACGAAATTAGTGTTGCGAATCGTTGGAATATATGCTATAGTAATAGCTATGGTCAACCAATGTAGGAATTGCGGCCACTTCTTCCAACCCACACCTAACCCTAGGCGTCCGAGACTGTTTTGCTCGGACAGATGCCGCAAGGCGTGGAGCCGCAAACATCAGATACCCCAAGCGCTCAGGGCATTGCGCGTTGGGTGCGGGCCGATGGTAAGCGTCCGATTATGTGCGATGGGTCGCCGGCCAGTTCGACGGACTCAAGTACCTGGGCGTCATATTCGGAGGTCATGCGCTCGAAGGCCGGTGACGGTTATGGCATAATGCTCGGCGATGGGCTTGCGTGCTGGGATTTCGACCATGTTGATTTGACCAGTCCGCCCGCGAAGGCGATGGAGCTGCTGCCGGATGCGATCTATGCGGAGGTTTCGACCAGCGGACATGGGCTGCATGTGTTCGTGTGGTCGTCGGAGGCGAGCTTCCGGCGTGCCGGTGTCGAGTTTTATTCGCATTCGCGGTTTATTCGCATGACGGGAAGGAGGTGGCCGAAGTGACCACGGTTATTCGTAATCAGGGCACGAGTCTCGCGGTGCGTGAGAAGCTGGCCGCTGATGGCAGGCCCGTGTTGTTGGCGTTTTCGTGCGGCAAGGATTCCATAGCCGCGTGGCTGGCGATGCGGGATATGGGCATCGAGGTCGTTCCCGCGTATCTCTACTATGTGCCCGGTTTGAGGTTCGTGGACGAGGAGCTTGATTATTTCGAGCAGAAGTTCCAGACCCGAATCAAAAGGTATCCGCACCCGTCGCTGTACCGTTGGCTGAACAATGCGGTGTTCCAGGCTCCCGAACGTCTGCGCTACATCGAGGCGGCGCGTTTGCCTGAGCCGTCGTATGAGCAGATGTGGGATTTCATCCGCGCCGACGTGGGCTTGGATAAGAGCACGTGGTGCGCGGATGGCGTGCGTGCGGCCGATTCGATTCAGCGTCGTGGCGCGTTCGTCCAGTACGGGTACTGGCGGCGCAATCTCAAGAAGGTCTCTCCTATCGGGGATTGGCTCAAGGGCGAGGTGCTGGACTGCATCAGCGGGCATCATATCGAGCTGCCGTGTGATTATGCGTGGTTCGGGCGTTCTTTCGATGGCATCGACAAGCGTTTCACCAAGGTGCTCAAGGACAAGGCACCGGACGATTACGCGACGCTGCTTGAATGGTTTCCCTTGTTGGAGGTGGATCATGTCAGGTGATTTCCGATTCGACTTTTCCAAGAAGTCCAAGGGCAAGAAGGCTGTGAAGCCGGTGCCGGAAAATCTGGACGAGAACGCGAAGGAGTACCGGGAGCGCGCCCGTGCGGAGCGCAAGCGTTTCGTGGATGCGACCGACACCGAGTTCTGGCTGTGCCTGTGTTTCCCCTCCCCCGCCGAGATGGCGCGGTGGCGTGAACGGTTTGGCTTCGGCGAAAACCACCGGATCTATGCGTACCGTGATATCGAGAAGCTACTCGCCCCGTACAAGCCGGCCAAGTCGTCCGCCGTGGCGTTCGGTGCCGGCGTCGGCTTCGGTGGTGGTCTCGGGTTCGCGGAGAAGACGCCTGACCCGCTCGCCGATGTCAAGTACTCCGATGATCTGGAGAAGGATTGTCTCGCCGAGTTCGCCGCCCTGCACAGGGCGCTGGTTTCGGCTTGCAGTCCCAGGAAGCTCGTGGAGCCGACCGATTCCGAATACTGGTTCGCCATCGCGTTCCCGTTGCGAGACGACAAGGATTCTTTCCTTGCCGAGTATGGTCTTCGCAAACTCGGAGATAAATACCTCGATGGTATGGCCGTAGCTCGAAAGCTGGGAGGTGAGTTATGAGGCGAGTCCGTTACGCGAGCACCAACGATATCCGCTATACGGGGTATGGGCGTCGCTCTTCCGGCTCTTCCGGCGGCAGTGTGTCCGCCCTGCGTGTGAGTGCGTCCCGTTCCGCGTCGCGATCGAGCGGATCGTGAACCGGTAAACAATATTTTTTTCGTTCAAGCCGTCCCTATGTGGCGGCATTTTTCATTGGGAGGTTCTCATGCGACGCGGCTCTTCTTCGGCTTCCCGCTCGTCCAGCAGCGGGAGCGGCGGCAACTCATCCCGCTCACGCTCGAAGGGCTCAACACTTTCCGGCGTCGGCTTCTCGAAAGAGCGAATATCCGAATACCGCAAACAGGGCTTATCCGACGAACGTATATCGAAGCTATGGCAGGATACGCTCAAAACTCGCGCATTGATGAAGAAACGCAAGGAACAGGGAGTCAACGATCTTGAAGCCGGCGTTTCTCAGTCATGGAAGAACGCCCAGGCACGCCGAGACCGGGCGTTCGACAAGCGGTTCAACGACGAATGGAACAGATACCGCAGTGCAGGCTGGAAACGGTAGATCCCGATTTTTCCTGTCCACATCGTTACTGGAAAGGAGGTGGATCGTGCGTAACCTGTCCCAGCGCGCCGGCAATGCGGTGCGTAATGTGGCCGGTCGTACCCGCAGCGCTTTTTCTCGCGGCGGCTCGCGTTCCTCAGGCTCCTGATCTTGTTGTCTCTTGTGATTGGAGAATCTCGTGGCACGACACACAAAGGTTCAATCTGAATCTGAATTCTTGGCCGAGCGTGGCTTGTCGAGTCCGATAAGCGGTTTTGCGGACGACAAGATGCGCTCGAACCGGCAGATTCGCACCAGCCGCGGAGCGAAGGCATTCCAAAAAGCCGCTCAACGCGCGTCATCTGATTACCATACGCAGAGAGAATCCGCACGTGCGGAATACCGTTCTCGGGTTCAATCCGGCGCGGTACGTCCTCCCTCTTCCGTTGAAAAAAGCATTGAAAACGGCGCAGGGTAATTCCGATAATGAAGCCGTAAGGGCCGCGCGTCGTATTCTCGCCAAGCGAGGTATTGACTGGAAAACCGGCAAGCGACTCGCTCGGGGGAAAGTGGCGTCCCGTTCATCTGGCTCCTGATTTCCCGATGGAGGTGGTTGTCATGCGTCCGAGATACGTGCAGGGCGAGTTTGATTTCTCTCGTGCCGCCGGTTCCGCTCGCGCGAGTCGCTCCAGCGGCTCCTGACATTTAGATTCGAGGTGATCCAGTTGGCCAAGACCACGATAACGCAGCCACAGTTGCCTGACGGCATCGAATGGCCGGAGGCGACCGTGCGATGGTGGGAGCATTTGGCTTCCACCCCCGGCGCGGACTCGTGGACGGAGGCCGACTGGGACAACCTCATGAACGCCGCCCTGATCCACGCGGACATCTGGGGTTCCGGCAATTTCGCCAGCGTGCCCATACTGAACAAGCTGTTGCAGGATTACGGCATCACGCCCGCCGCGCGCAGCCAGATCACGCAGGCGAAAGTGAAACAGCAGGAGCGGCATACGCCGCTCGATGAGATAGCCGAACGACGGAAGCTGAGGGTGATCGAGGGTGGCAAGACGAAGAGGCGTACAGGAACCTAGCTTCGCTCTGGTTCCCAAGCACGCGCAGTCCGAGGGAGGAGAGGCGTGCGCGCTCGCCGCCGGCTACGACATGAAGCCGGACAAGTGGCAGCGCATCGTGCTTGAGGGTTGGCTCGCCACGGATTCGAAGCTGCAATGGGCGGCGTCGGATTGCGGGTGCGCGGTGCCGCGCCAGAACGGCAAGAACGCGATTCTCGAGTTCACGGAGCTGTACCTTGCCGCGATCCTCGGCATGAAGATCCTGCACACGGCGCATGAGGTGAAGACCTGCCGCAAGCATTTCCTGCGCATGAAATACTACTTCGAGAACGCGCGCAAGTTCCCCGAACTGGCGGAACTGGTCACCTACATTCGGGCCACGAACGGCCAGGAGGCCATCGTGTTGAAGAACGGTGGCAGCATTGAGTTCATCGCCCGTTCGAAAAGTTCGGGCCGTGGCTTCACGGTGGACGTGCTGGTGTGCGACGAGGCGCAGGAGCTGACCGACGAGCAGATGGAGGCCATACAGCCCGCCATCTCGTCGGCACCCTCGGGCAACCCGTTGACCATCTACACGGGGAACGCCGACACCGCCGACCTCGCCGGGAACGGTGTTCGCGCGCATGCGCCGCAACGCGCACAGGGACAAGCCGCCGAAGAACCTGTGCTGGTTCGAATGGGCGGCGACCGAGATCGGCGACGTGCACGACCAGCAACGCTGGTACCAATACAATCCATCGCTCGGCACCCGACTGCTGAAAAGCGTGGTCGTTTCCGAATCGGAGAAGATGACGCCGGACGGTTTCGCCCGCGAACGTCTCGGCTGGTGGAACGATCAGGCCGGCGCGCTGTCCGATATCGATGTTGACGAGTGGGCCAAGTGCAAGACCGACAACCCCTGCATGGACGGCTACAACTCGTATGCGGTCAAGTTCAGCGCGGACGGCGCGAACGTCACCCTCGTGGCGTGCGTGCGCCCGCCACGCAAGTCGGGTGAACTGCCGCACGTGGAGGTCATAGCCTCGCGCAGCATGCGCGGCGGCACCGGCTGGCTGGCCGACTGGCTGACCGCCGAGAAGGACGGTGCGGAACGGTGGCGCAACGCCATCGGCATCATCATCGACGGGCGCGTGGGAGCGCCCACCCTGGTCAACAGCCTCATCGACAAGGGCGTGTCCAAAAGAGTGATCGTAGTTCCGCGCCCTTCCGACGTGGCGGACGCTTGTTCGATGCTCGAACAGGCCGTGAACGACCATGGGCTCACCCATTTCGGCCAGCCTCTGCTTGACGAGGCGGTGGGTCATGCGAAGCACAGGAAAACTCGGCGACGGGTTCGGCTACGAGCCGTCCATGGAGAACATCGACGTGAGTCCCGTGGAAGCGGTGGCTCTCGCGTATTGGAACGTCAAGACTTCCAAACGTCATCCGGGAAGAAGAGCGAAGGCGGTGGCATTCTGATGCAGATCCCGAATCTTGAAGGCGTGCAGGTCGATAATCTGCCCGAGGAATGCCGAGAACCGTGGGATTTGATGATACGTCAATGGTCCCAGAAGCTCGAACGTAACCTGTTGCGCACCAAATACTACGACGGGCGAAACGAGCTTAAGAATCTGTCCATCGCAGTGCCGGACAGCATGGCGGGGATAAGCGAGGTCGTGGGCTGGCCGCAGAAATCGGTGGACGCTTTAGCCGACCGCATCGTGTTCGATGGTTTCGTCGGAGTCGGCGACGACAGCCGCGATCCGTTGGGTTTGGATTCGATTCTTTCAGACAACGACTTCGACGTGGAATTGCCGCAGGCCATCCGCAGCGCGCTCACCCATTCATGCTCGTTCCTGAATGTGCGCAGCGCGGAACCGGAAGACGGTCTGCGTTCCAAGGTGTCCGTGTCGTTCCGCAGCGCGCTCTACGAGACCGGCCTGTGGGATTACGCCCGTCGCGGCCTGTCGGCCGGCGTTGTCGATAACCGATATCGACCGCTCCCAGTACGCGCAGACGAACACCATCGTGCCTTCCGAACTCATGCTCTACATGCCCGGCTACACGATTCGCATACGCCGCACGCAATCAGGCCGCTATCATGCGGACGCTCCCCGGAACACGTACATGGATCATGTGCCCGTTTACCTGATCCCCTACCATCAGGACCTGAACCGCCCCTTCGGACGTTCGCGCATCAGCCGCGAGGTCATGAGCATCACCGACACGGCGGTTCGCACCATGCTGCGCATGGAGGTAAGCGCCGAATTCTATTCGAGCCCGCAACGCTACCTCATCGGCGCGGACGAGCCGCCCGAGGACAAGAACGGCAAGAAGCTGACCGGCTGGGAAGCCACCATCT
>ENA-OQCV01000026-OQCV01000026.1-human-gut-metagenome-genome-assembly--contig:-NODE-26-length-40202-cov-3.717205_pt1 | contig 40202 bp, 45 predicted proteins | sample MGYA00242766_ERZ504592 | MGnify/ENA primary metagenome ERZ504592 (study PRJEB26092, sample SAMD00036315) | human gut metagenome | host: Homo sapiens | study: EMG produced TPA metagenomics assembly of...
GGCGAGGTCCTGCTTGACGGGCGGGAACGTGGCGATGGGCTTCGCCTGCACGGGCTTGCCGTCAAGCGTGCCGAACAGCGCGGTAAGGTTCAGCTCGAACGCCGCGGAGTGCGCCGGCAGTCCCAGCGCCTCGTTGACGCGCGGGTGCAGCTCTCCGACCATGCCGACGACCTGTTCGCCCGCGACGATCTGCGCGGCGCGGCCGGGGTGCCACTGCGCGGGCACATCCTGCGCGGCGGGCTGCCGCAGCTCGTAACGCGCACCCAAACGGTCGCAGACACGGCGAACGGCCTCGACGGCGTCGCTCCAATCGACGGCGCGACGATCGCCGAGCCATCCGGAGTCGACCGCGTTGCCGGTCAGCAGGCCGGCGACGTGCAGCGGCTGATCGGGAAGGCCCGCATCCAGCGCGGCAAGCTGCTCATCGCTGGGGCGTACGCCTCCCGGAAGAGCCGGGATGGCGGGCGCGTTCGGATCCCACAGGTACACGTGGCCGATCTCGTACAGGCGGATGTCTTCGAGGCCTCGGCGCAGGTTGCGCTGCACGGTGGTGGCGAGCGTGGGGAGCACATCACGACGCAGGTACGGGCGGTCGCCGGCCAGCGGGTTGGCGATCTCGACGCTCACCGGCTTGATGACCGCCGGATCATAAGAGAACGCCTTGAAGTCCTCATCGCCGACGAACGGGTAGCTCAGCGACTCGACCATGCCGTATTCGGCAAGCGTGTCTGCGACCCAGCGCTGGCGACGCTGGTCGGGGGTCAGCCCGACCGCGCCCTTGACCGGGGCCGGAGGCACGGTGACGGGGATCTCGTCGTAGCCGACCAGTCGGGCGACTTCTTCGACCAGGTCGCACGGCTCGTTCAGATCGGGGCGCCAGGTCGGCGCGGACACAGAGAACTCGCCGTTGCCGCCGCCAGCGACACGGCATCCGACATCGGTGAGGATGTCGCTGATGCGGTTGACGTCCACGTCGAGCCCGGCGACGCGGGCGACCTCGGTGGCCTTGAAGGGGATCGGACGGCGATACATCGTCGTGTTCACGTCGGTCGGGTGCCCGGACGGCTCGCCGTTGCCGAACTTGGTGAGCAGTTCGGCCGCCATCTGCGCGGCCGCGGGCTGCAGCTGTGTGTCGACGCCGCGCTCGAACCGGCGGGACGCCTCGGAGGGGATCTTGTGGCGTCGTGCGGAACGTGCGATGGAGACGCTGTCGAAATGCGCGGCCTCCAGCAGGATGTTCTTGGTGTCCGCAGTGACCTCACCGTACAGGCCGCCCATGACGCCGGCGATGCCGAGAACGCGCGAGCCACGATTGCCGTCGGGCGAATCGGTGATCAGCAGGTCCTCGACGCTCAGGTCGTGTTCCTTGCCGTCGAGCGTGGTGAGCTTCTCGCCTTCGGCCGCGCGACGCACCACGATCGGCCCTTCGATCTTGTCAAGGTCGTAGGCGTGCATCGGCTGGCCAAGATCCAGCATCACGTAGTTCGTCACATCCACGGCGAGGGAGATCGAACGCATGCCCGCACGGATAAGACGGCGGCGCATCCAGTTCGGCGTGTGATTCGTCGGGTCGAACCCGTGGATGGCGCGGGCGACGTAGCGGTCGCAGCCGGTGACGCCGTGAATCGGGTTGTTGTCGTCGACGATGACCTCGATGTCGCTGGAGACGCCGGACTCCGCCGCGGGAGCGGCGGGGGCGCGCTTGTTGAGCTCGGTCACCGGATCGACGAACTTCGCGCCGGTGGAATGATGGTATTCGCGGGCCACGCCGCGGTACGAGAACGCATAGCCGCGATCCGGGGTGATGTTGATTTCCAGGATCGGCTGGTCGAGGTGCAGCAGGTGCATCGCGTCGTCGCCGGGCTTGAGCGCCTTGTATTCCTGGGGCGTGAAGCCGTAGTCGCGCAGCAGGATGATGCCTTCGTGGCTGTCGCCCAGGCCGAGCTCGCGCTCCGAGGCGCACATGCCGTCGGAAACGTGGCCGTAGGTCTTGCGCGGTTCGATCTTGAAATCGCCGGGCAGCACTGCGCCCGGCAAGGTCACGACGACCTTCTCGCCGGCGGCCATGTTCGGGGCGCCGCAGATGATGCCGCGCGGCACCTTCTTGCCGTTCTCGTCGACCGCGTTGTACGCGGGGCCGACGTCGACATGACACCAGTTGATGGTCTTGCCGTTCTTCTGCGGTTCCGGCGTCGCGTCGACGACATATCCGACGACGATCGGACCGGTGACCTGGGAGGCGTGGATCTCCTCCTCCTCAAGACCGACCCTGACCAGGTCCTTGGCCAGCTGCTCGTAGGTGAGGTCAGACGGAACCTCGACGTGCTCCTTGAGCCAATCAATGTCAACCATAGGCATGGGCTTCTCACTCCCCCATCACAAACTGTTCGCTGAATCGCACGTCGCCCTCAACGAGGTCGTGCATGTCGTTGATATCGGAACGCAGCAGCAGCGTGCGCTCCATGCCCACACCGAACGCGAAACCGGTGTACTCCTCGGGGTCGATGCCCGCGGACTTCAGCACGTTCGGGTTCACCATGCCGCAGCCACCCCATTCGAGCCAGCCCGCGCCGCCCTTCTTGTCGGGGAACCACAGGTCGAGTTCGGCGCTCGGCTCGGTGAACGGGAAGTAGCTCGGGCGCAAACGCGTCTTCGCCTCGGGGCCGAACATGGCCACGGCGAGCTTGTCGAGCACGCCCTTCAGGTCGGCCATCGTCAGGTGCTTGTCGACGGCCAGAGCCTCGCACTGGTGGAACACGGGGGTGTGCGTCGCGTCGAGCTCGTCGGTGCGGAACACACGGCCCGGGCTGGCGATGTACAGCGGGACGCCGCGGGTCAGCAGGGCACGCACCTGATCGGAGGAGGTCTGCGTGCGCAGCACCATGTTGGAGCCGACGAAGCCGGCCGCGTCATGGGCCTGGTTGCCCTTGACATAGAAGGTGTCCTGCATCTGGCGGGCGGGATGATCCGGGCCGAAGTTCAGGGCGTCGAAGTCATACCATTCGGTCTCCACCTCGGGGCCGGCGGAGATCTGCCATCCCATGGAGATGAACAGGTCCTCGACGTCCTCCATGAGCTTGGCCAGCGGGTGGCGGGCGCCGAGCGGGCGACGGTTGACCGGCAGCGTCATGTCGACGGTCTCGGCCTCCAGCGCGCGCTGCTCCTCCTGCGCCTTGAGCTCGGCCTCCTTGGGGCCGAACGCGCGGCCGAAGTCGGCGCGGAGCTTGCCCATAAGCTTGCCGGCTTCCTTCTTCTGATCGACCGGCAGCGACCCGATGGCCTTGCTGGCCTTGGTCATCGCCGATTCGGCACCGGCGTATTGCGTTTTGATGGCTTTGAGCTCCTCCAAGCTGGAGGCGTTCTGAATCTTGCTGATGCCCTCGGCGACCGCATCGGTCACTGACTGGGCATCGAAGAGAGCATTGTCTGCCACGAGAACCCTTTCGTCCTACCTACAACTACCGAAACTACCGGTTTATCTGCGCCAAAAATCAAATAATCCAAGCGTTTACCGAGTTCACATTGTCCCTATATGGCTCGACATAGCCATACTCATGAGCATGATCGCGGCGCTGGTCGCCAGATTCAGTGACTCGGCCTTGCCATAGAGCGGAATGCGCACGATGTCGTCGCACCTACCCAACAGACCCGGCTCAAGTCCGCGGGCCTCGTTGCCGAAGATCACGGCCTTGCCCACCCCGGCGAGATCCTGATCCCTCAGCGCCTCGGGCAGCTCCCTTGGCTCGCGCCCGTCCGTCCCGTAGACGTCGGCGGCGACGGTGCGGAGCACCTTCTCGCCGGCCCATCCGAAGAACTCGTCCACGCCCATCGTCATCACGGGGATATGGAACAGCGAGCCCGCGGTCGCGCGGATCACCTTGGGATTGAGCATGTCGACGCAATCGTCGACGAACACCACGGCATCGCATCCGGCCGCGTCCGCCGCACGGATAACCGTGCCCGCGTTGCCGGGGTCGCGCACCTGCCAGAACGCCGCGACGAACGGTTTTTCGGGCAATTGCGTCCCCTGCGCCGTCGCGCGCACCGCATCGGCGTCGCCGACCGCCGCAATGCCCTGGCAATCGGGGCTGATGCGGCGCATCACCGCCTCGCTCGCCGGATGCACATATATACGGTGTTCCTGGGATCGCTCGACGATGGACGTCAGCGTCTCGCCTGCGATCCGCGGCCCGTCCGGCCCGTCCACGGCCTGCACATAAAGGTCACGGACGGCGTCGGGCATCCACGTCACCGCCTCGCGAACCGACTGGGGGGCCCTCTATCAGGGAAACGACCGAAAACGCTCCCCGGGTGCGGCGGTTGGCAAGATCGGCCACCTTGCGCACGCGGTCGGCCTTCATGTTGTCTATCATTCTGGAATCGATCGGCATGACTGCAACTGTACGCGCCAAGCGATACAGCGGTGCCGGGCGCCACGATTCGGCCGGCTCGCCGCGTGCGTATCTAACACTGGACTAAGAAACGCTGTCAACATCGACTATGGCCGGCGAACGGGTAACGTTGCCACTATGCAAATGTTGTTCACAGCCCGTAGGGTCTCCTGCGTCGTGCCTTCTGCGCAGTCAGACCGCACCATCTTCGAGGATCTGTCGTTCGACGTCGATCGCGGCCAGATCGTCGATCTGGTCGGCCCGTCCGGTTCCGGCAAGAGCAGCCTGCTGACCGCCTTCGCGCTGCTCAACCCCCATGCCGACGGCACGTTCACGCTGGACGGCGCGGACAGCTCATCGTTCTCGCTGCAGCAGTGGCGGAGGAACGTCGCGTATCTGCCGCAGAAGCCCATGCTGATGGGAGACAGCGTTGCCGACACGATTCGGCTTCCCTGGACGCTGGCCGTGCGCAGAGCGGACGAGACGAGCGCGCCCGACGACCATGCGGCCACCGGCAAGAAGACCTCCGCGAGACGCGGCAGGTTCAGCCGGCTGTTCCGCTCCGAACAGTCGCAGGCGAAGCTGGCGCTGCCCGACCAGCTCATTCGCAATACGTTGGACGCCATGGGATGCGAGGATATCGACCTGGCCCGTGCGCCGCACGACCTTTCCGGCGGTCAGGCGGCCCGCGTCAGCCTCGCGAGGACGCTGCTGACCCGCCCGGCCGTGCTGCTGGCCGACGAGGTGGACGCAGGCCTCGACGACGACAACGCGGACAAGGTCGCCTCGATCATGGCCAGCGCGGCCGCCAGGGGCATGGCCATCGTGCGCATACGGCACCGTCCGCCCGACGGCCGAGCCACACGCATCGTCACACTGTCCTCAGGGAGGCTGTCATGAGCGGCAACGGTTACGTGATCGATAATTGGGGCCTTCTGGTCGCGCTGCTGATGGTGGCGGTCGCGGCGCTCGTCTCCGAGCTCATGCGCATCAGCATCGGCAAGACGCTGATGTGGTCGGCGATACGCGCGCTGGTGCAGCTGTGCGTGATGGGCGTGATCATCGGGTACGTGATCCGCTCCAACAACCCGTGGCTGGTGTTCGGCGTCATCGCGGTGATGCTGGTCGCGGCCGTGCAGATCACACTCTCCCGCGCCAAGGGCATCCCGAAGGGGCTCGCCGGCCCGGTACTGCTCAGTCTGGTCATAACCATGCTGCTGATGATCTCGCTGGTGACCGAGCTGGTGGTGCGCCCGCACCCCTGGTATGCACCGCAGCTGGTGGTGCCGCTTACCGGCATGCTACTGGGCAACACCGTGTCGGCGCTCGCCGTCGGCCTGAGCCGGTTCTATGAGAGCATGAACGAGCGCCGCGACGAGGTGGACACGCTGCTCGCCTTGGGCGCCACCCCGTGGGAGGCCGCCCGTCCTTCGATCGTCTCGTCCATACGGCTGGGATTGCTGCCTACCACCGCCTCGCTGGCGTCGTGCGGCATCGTGACCATCCCCGGCATGATGGCCGGCCAGGTCATCGCCGGCGGAGACCCGCTGAACGCGGCGAAATACCAGTTCGTCGTGCTCGCCGCCATCGCCGCGCTCACCCTCGTGGCCGACGCGCTCATCATGACGATGACCTATCGGACCTGCTTCACCGACAAGGACCAGTACAAGCCGCCCGAGGATCGCTGAGACGACGGGTGCGCAGAAGCGCGACTTGCATTGCCGCTGAGCCGGCGGAACTCATCCGGCTCAGCGGTAACTGCGTTCTATGAGGATGTCGGAGACGGTCAGGTTCGCGTCGTTGACCAGATTGAACAGGATCACTCGGGCCAGTTCGCCCGGATCCATGAAGGTGTGCTGCTTCTCCTCCGACACGTAGTCGCGGCTGTCGCGGTAGAACGCGGTGTCGATGCCGGCCACGAACCAGCCGTCGGCGATCAGCTGTTTGGTCAGCTCGTATCCCAATCCCAGTGCACTACCAGTGACGATAGCGATGTTGCGGCCGTTCGAGTTCGTTATATCATGCTCCGATCTCCCATACAATGTATGGTCAGAGTATCGGACCTTTCAGACCCCCGCCGCACCGGCCACCCGATTGGTCCCGCGCAGATCCCCGTCAGCCGGCGAACTGCGCGGCGGATGCCGGGCACCACCGCGCGAACGACGCGATGTTCTCCTCGCCGTCCCCTTGCGACGCGGCACGGACCGAAGCCAGCCGGACGGCCATCCGGGAATGGACGACGGCATAATACCGGGCGAGCCATCCATTGATCAGTTCCATCATGCGAGTCATCACACTCACCTTGCCTTTCCATCAGGGTGTTTCAAGGATGCAGACGGTCACATGAACGACAAAATATTAATTTCGTCATTCTCGCGATGTCCGAATCATCGATTGAGTCCCTCTCCTGCAGCAAGAAGAACTGATACCTACGATAGGGATGGAATGTAACGACGACACCGGCGCAATGATACTTTTGCGCATCAAAAGAAATATAGTATTTTCATATACGTTACATCACGCAGGGAGCGGCAATGGGGCACTTCGGTGCACAGGCGGCGCGACCGGGCCCGGAACCTGGCAGGGCGGGCAGGAAGACCATCATCGTCTCGTCGGATCTTTCGGAGCGGATCGACTACAACATCCCAGACCTGCCCATATATGCCAGACGGGACGCATTGTCGTCGTTCCCGGACTACCGCTGCCCATGTCACTGGCATCGCGATCTGGAAGTCATCCATGTCATCAGCGGTCAGATGCAATATTTCGTCAACGGCGCCATAGTGACGCTGGAAGCCGGCAACGGATTGGTCGTCAATTCGAGCCGGCTGCATTGCGGGTTCTCGCCGCAGCAGAGGCAATGCTGGTTCACCTGCGTGGTGGTCGACCCAGAACTGCTTGAGCGGCTCGGCGCGGACGAGCGGGTTTTCGTCGGCGAGCTACTTCATCAATGTGTTTCGACGGCGGCGAGGCGTCACTCCGCGCGTCTGGCGTGAGTCACGCTGCGTGGGTCGCGTCACTGTGCGTGGGTCGCGTCACCGTGCGAGGAGACACGCACAGTGACGTAACCCTCGCACGGTGACACGCCCCACGCACAGTGACATACCTGACAGCGGCCACGAACCCGCTACAGGATGTCGGGGTCGTCCTTGTCGATGGTGCCCGTGACCTTACCGATGGCCTTGAGCCCGTGGTAGGCGACGAGGATGACGACCGTGCCGATGGCGATGCCGTTGAACTGCACGCCCTGGAACGCGAACGTGAAATCGGCGATGCCGATGATCATCACGATCGCGGCGACCATGATGTTGAGCGGCTTATCGAAGTTGACCTTGTTCTCCACCCAGATGCGCACACCGATCATGCCGATCATGCCGTACAGCAGAGTGGTCACGCCGCCGAGCACGCCGCCGGGAATCGTGTTGATGACCGCGCCGAACTTCGGGCACAGGCTCAGCAGCAGGGCGAATGCGGCCGCGCACCAGTAGGCGGCAGTCGAATACACCTTGGTCGCGGCCATCACGCCGATGTTCTCGCCGTACGTGGTGGTGCCGGAGCCGCCGCCGAAGCCGGCGATTGCGGTACCGAGGCCGTCCGCGAACAGCGCGGTGCCCATATGCCCGTCATAATCGCGCCCAGTCATCTGCGCCACAGACTTGACGTGGCCGACGTTCTCGGCGACCAGCACCAGCACGACGGGGATGAACATCGGCAGGATCGAGAAGTCGACCTGCGGAAGATGGAATTTCGGAAAGCCGATCCACGCCGCGTCGCCGATGGCCGAAAAAATCGACCTGACCGCGGAAGCATGCGTACACATAGCCGACGATCACACCGAGCAGGATGTTCAGACGTCCGACAAGACCGCGGAACAGCACGGCGATGAGCAGCACGGCGAGCAGCGTCACCAGGGCGGTGTCCCAGCCCTTCTGCCAGTTCGACCACACGCTGGGAGCCAGGTTGAAGCCGATGATCGCGACGATGGCGCCGTTGACGACCGGCGGCATGATGATGTCAATCCACTTCGCGCCGGCGAAGTGGACGGCCACGCCCACCAGAGCGAGCAGCAGGCCTGTGACCATGATGCCGAAGCTGGCGGCCGGAATGCCCTTGCCCGCGGAGGCGACGGCGGCGATCGGGGCGATGAACCCGAACGACGACCCCAGGTAGCTCGGCAGCACGTTCTTGTTGATGAGCAGGAACAGCGCGGTCGACATCGCGGTGAAGAACAGCGTCGTCGACGGGTCGAAATGTGTCAGGATCGGCACCAGGAACGTCGCGCCGAACATGGCGATGACGTGCTGGGCGCCGATGCCGATGGTACGGGTCCAGGTCAGTCGCTCATCGGGCTCCACGACCTCGCCGGGCGCGAGCGTCTTGCCGTCGCCATGCAGTTTCCATGTGAACAGGTTTCCCATCACGAACTCCTTCGGTTCTCTCAGGTGGCACATCCATGCAGCCATGTGCCGCGTTGAGGCCATTGTAACCCGTTCGCCCACCGTTGTGATGACGAGCCACGCGCGGCGCGCGACTCGTCATGCGCGGCCCGTGAGCGCCGTGAGGCGCCTCGTGCCGTCACAGGTGCGGGTCGACCGAATGCACCACGTCGACGAGGTCGCCGTTCGAGAGCAACGGGCGCTGGAATTCGCGCCACGGATCGACGCGCACTTCCCAGCGTCCGGTCGACTCGTCGAACACCGGGCGCGCGGTCTGCTCCCAGCGCACGCGCGGCGACGTGCGACCGGTGGCCGGGTCTCGCCGCGAATAATGCAGGCACGTGCAATTGGTGATCGCCCATGCCGGGTCGTCGGCGCGGCGCATGAACTCCTCGTCCGACAGATCCTCCAGGGTGAGCATCAGCGCGAGCATGAAGTCGCCGTGCGTGACGGCGACGACGGATTCCGCCTCAGCACGCCGGTTGAGCGACGTGAGCAGGTTATGCACGCGGTTCTCCGACACGTCGGCAATAGACTCGCCTGCCGGCGGACGCCAGTACAGCGGGTCGGTGCGCTTGAACATCCAGTTGCGCGCGTAGTTCGTGCGGAAATCGTCCTGCGTAATGGTGTTGATCTCGCCCCAGGAGCGTTCGCGTAGCACGCGCGTCTCCTCCCACTTGGCTTTCGGCAGCGCCATCGTCGCGGCGGTTTCGCGCGTGCGTACGTATGGCGAGACCAGATACCGGTCGAACAGCTGCTGTTGCGCGACGAGCCAGCGGCCGATGCAGTCGGCCTGCTTGCGCCCGGTGGCGGTGAGTCGCCACGACCGGTCGGGCCACGGTCACGTTGTCCTGCGTGTACAGGGAGTTATCGCCCTGCTCCCCCGCGTTGATGATGACGTTCGCCTCCGACTCTCCGTGTCGGATGACATATAGATCCAATGGCATTCCCATGAATGCGTTTCCTCATTTCGTTATCTTGCTATGTTGCTGTGTTTGCTGTCTTGTTGCGTTGTGTTTCATTGTCTTCTGTCGCCGCCGTCTTCCGCCGTTTCCTGCCGTGCTGTCCCCACGTCCCGCCGTTTCCGTCATCGTCAGAGCGGCCCTGCCGTCTGCCGCGCCCTACGGGAATCGTACCGCTTCGATTCAAGTTCGCGGCATGGCTTCGCGATTCCTCCAGATTGCTCCAGCCTTCCCCACGGTACACGCAATCATGCCGCTTCGCAGCCGCGCTCATGCCCACAGCGCAACAATTCACGCACATGTCACCGGTGATTCAACTGTTACCCGGTGCCCGCCGCGGCCTTCGTGCCGCCCTGCAGGCGTACAATGACGCCATGCGATTGAAGGCGAACTGCCGGGTGGATTTCGGCGACGAAGGCGATCTGTTCCTCATGTTCCACGGCTACGGCAATGACGAGCGCGAGATGATCCGCATCATCGACGCCGTCGATGCCGAAGCCGACTACTATTCGTTCCGCGGTACGTATGCGCGGCGTTACATGGGTGGCAATTACTGGTATCCGGACGGCTGCGACGTGGAGTCGCGCCGGCGCGAATGCCGTGTGGTCGGCGACGCCGTCGTCGCGCTGACCGGCTCTGCGGCCCTTGCCGGGCGCCGTAAGATCCTGATCGGCTTCTCGCAGGGCGGGTACCTGTCATACCGTATGGCGGTGGAGCATCCGGGCGTGTTCGATGCAGCGATACTGCTCAGCCCGTCGTTCCGTGGCGAGCAGGACGCTGATGCGGACTGCGGAACGCGCTTCCTTCTGGCATATGGCGACCAGGACCGCACGATACCCGTCGAGGATCAGGATACGGCCCGACGGGTGATATCCGAAACCCGCGGCGCGCGGCTGTGCACGTACCCGGGCATGGCGCATGCGATCTGCGACCGCGAGATCGACGACATCCGTGATTTCCTGAGATAGGGGCTCCATGCCCTCAAATACGTCAGCGGGCTGAAACGGAGGCTCCCAGGCCGGGAGCGCCCATTTCAGCCCGCTGGCAACGCGATGCCGGGAATCAGAAGAACAGCACGGCGACGCCGGCAGCGAACAGCATCAGCAGGATCGACACGAGGAAACTCGCGAGGAACGGCTTGCGCCCCTTGACCGCGATGGCCTTGAAGTTCACGTTGATGCCGAGCGCGGCCATGGCCATGCCGAGCACGATGTACGCGAAGTCCACAAGCTGCGGGGTGATGGCGGCGATGAACGGCACGAAGGTGCCGATCACGGACGCGCCGATGAAGCCGAGCATGAACCAGGGGAACGCGACGGAGCGTTTGCCGGTGGGCGCGACCTCGGAATGCTCCTTCTCCCACCAGATGGCGATGATGATGGCGGCGAACACGAGCATCAGCACGCGCGACAGCTTCATGATGGTGGCGATGTTGACCGCGTTGAAGGCGTCGCCGGCGGCGACCGCGTGGGCGATCTCGTGCAGGGACGCGCCGGCGGTGATGCCGAGCTGGTCCTGCGTCATGCCGGTCAGGGGGCCGAGTGCGATCTCAAGCAACGCGAAGATCGTGCCCATGATGGCGACGATGGCGACGGCCATGGTCACGTCGTCGTCCTTCTCCTGCTCCTTCTCGGGCGGCACCTTGATGGAGCCGGACAGGCCCATGACGGCGGCGGCGCCGCAGATGCCCGTGCCGCCGGCGGTCAGGATCGCGAGCATCGGGTCGACGCCCATCTTGCGCGCCACCCAGTAGGTCACGACGATGGTGAGCGTCACCACGACCGCGGCGATGGGCAGGCACTTGATGCCCTGCGTGAACAGCACTTGCAGGTTGAGCTTGAAGCCGAGCAGGATGATGCCGAGGCGCAGCAGCTTGTTGGAGATCAGCCCGGCCGCGTCCTTGACGCCGGCCTTGCGCTTGTCGCTGGCACCGACGTACCACTTGCGGATCGGGAACTGGATGATCATGCCGATCAGCAGCGCGATGATCAGCGCGCCGAACAGTTTGAATCCGGGGTATTGCTTGAGCCATGAGCCGATCAGCGAAGCGATCAGGGTCAGGACGGCGATGAACAGCATATCGACGGTGGCGATGCGTTTCCACCATTTCGTACAGAACTCTCTCATGATGTCCATTGAACTACCATCGCATTCCATCGGTCAAATCAGTGATAGTGATGGATGGTATTGATATTTTTGATGCCAGATTGCAGCGAATCGTTCTCAATAAGAAAGGTGCGAGCCAGACGCGGGCGGAAACGAACACAAACACCTCCGAAAGCCCGGAATTCCGGGCTTCGTCGGCTTGTTCACTTGTGCGAAAATGTGAGGAATCCTCGCACGTTTCTTATTGAGAACCATTCGCTGCGACACAGTCAGCCGCGCAGGGCCGCAATGACCCTGCCGGCAAGTTCCCGCTGCCCCGGCGTCAGACCGGAACGCGGCACCAACGCATAGAACCGCCGCACGAACTCGTCGCCCAGCTCCCGTGTCGGCACGCCGGCCGGCACGGCGGCCGCCGACACCAGGGAGCAGCCGAAACCGGCCGCGAGCGCCGCGCCGATGGCCGCGTTATTGGCGACCTCGATCATGCGAGACGGCATGGAGCCGACCGTCTTGAAGTACAGATCCGTGTAATAGCGCACGCCGGAGCCGTGCTCGCGCACCATCCACACGCCATGCGGATCACCGGCCAGCACCAGCCTGTCCTCGCGCAGCGTGACACGATCGACCGAGTCGTTGACGATGGGCTTCTCCACCACACCCAAACTGCACGGCTTTCATACCGGTCTGTTCCAGGATTGCGTCGGAATTGAGCACCCGAATCGAGCAGTCGAAGCCGCTCAGCGCCTCGGCCATCACCGGCAGTGCGACTGGCAGCAGCACGGCCGCCGTGGTGTGCGAGAATGCGACGGACAACGGCTCACGGCTCTCGCGCATGCGGGCGATCTGCTCGCAGGCGTCGCGCCACGTGCCATCGATGCCGGTCGCCGCACGGTACAGCAACCGCCCAGCCTCGGTCGGCGTCACATCGCTTTTGGCATTGCGGACGAACAGCGGCGCCCCGACCATGCGCTCCAGTTGGGCGATGCGCGACGACACCGTGGACTGCGAGACCTTGAGCTCGTCGGCGGCCAACGTGAACTGGCCGATCTCGTAGACCGCGACCAGAGTGTCCAGCAAGGGGAACATGAACCGCTCCTTTCCGTCGTGTTCGGCAACGCCTGCCGGAACGTCAGTGCGTCCGTTCCGGCAGGCGTTGCCGAACGGCTTGCATCATTTGACCTGCGTGATCCGGTTGCCGCTGACCATGAACGCCGTTCTCGCCATGTCGATCATCGGCTGGTCGAACCGGCTGTCGGTGTAGAACTCGTCGATGACCGTGTCCGGGCCGACGACTTCGCGGAACCGTTTCGGCTTGTTCGTATTGAAATCAGACAGGTGACCCGCATCGTCCGCGGATCCACGGTGGATGAGACCAGACGGTTCAATCCGAGACGCCGGCATGCCTCCCCCACGGTCACGTCGAACGACGCCGTCAGGATCACGTCATCCGGACGCGGCTCATACCACGGCTTGATGCGGTCCATATGCCGGTTCCAGAACTCGTTCGCCAACGCGGATACGCCCTCTGCGATCGCGGCCTCCCCGGCGAGACCGGCATCGGGAGCCGCGCCGTCCAGTCGCAGTATCCGTCGGGAAGCCGCGACATCGTGCAGGTAATCGCACGTCACGCCGCCCACTCCGCGTTCCATTTGCGCAAGCGTGGCCCGCCCCATCTTGTACTGCACCGCGTATCGCAGCACCGGAGCCAGATGCCGCAGCACCTTCGGCTCGTATCGGACACTGAACATATACAGGTCGAACAGGCTTTCGCCGTCATATATCGTGCCGTCGAAATCGAACACCCTCATCGCGTCTCGTTCCCTCTCACCCTCGCGCCGCTCCCGGCCCGTCAGAACTGCGCATAGTCCGCATCCTTATGTTCCCCCGTCTCAAGGTACCGTACAAGATCGTCGGACGACGAGAACACAGCGCGCACCGACTGGGCGATCATCAGGTTGATGCTGTCGCCGTCGCGCAGGCCCTCGCGATATGCGTACACGGGGATGCCAAGAGAGTGGGCGAATCCGATCTCGGAACATCGTGCCGGAATCCTCGTCCATCAGATTGGCTATCACCGCCTTGGAAGCGCAGATGCCGTTCACGTCGTCGTCGAAGCAGCCCGCGGGACCGACCTCGGCGATGTCACTGGCGAACCGCGGCCTGAACATCGTCTTGCCGTGGGTGTCGAGCACATGCTCCAAGCGTTCCATCGACGCGACCTGCTCGGGATTGAAGAACGGGCCAGCGACGTAGAAATCGTAGCGGCGGCGTTTGCGCGAATAGGCTTTCTCGCGCTTGCGGCCGGGCTCGCGATCGGGCTCTCGCCCGTCCGCCGCTTGGCCCGCCTCTGCGCCCACATCCGGCTCCACCATCTCGACGAACGTCTGCTTCATCGTATCCAGCAGCGACTGCGTGCTTTCCGGAACCTCGTCGCCCGCTCCGGCGACGTCCTTGGTGAGTCCCTCGATGCGGCGACGAATCCGGTCGGCGTCCTGCGGGTCGATGCTGAACTTCGCCACGAGCGACTGCCGTATCGTCTCATAATCAAGGTTGACGAAGAAGATAAGCTGCTGCAGCTTCATGAAGTTCTTCAGCTCGGGGAACCGCTCGACGATGTACGTCTCGCGATCATCCGTGGCCCTCACCCAGTCGCGGGTCAGCTGCATGCTCCAGTCGCCGGTGATGGATCCGCGGCGCATGCGGTAATGGTACAGCGCTTCGGGAATGCGCACGACGCGATGCGACTCGCCGATCACATTGCAGATACGGGCCATGTCCTCAATCTTGCGCCCGACGGGGAAGGAGAACCCGTGATTACGGTAGATCGACGCCGCCGCGACGAACGACCAGAAATACCCGTCGATCTCGGCCTTGACCTGCGCCTTGATCGCCTCGATCGGGGTCATGATGATCACGTCGTCATAATGGTTGTGCTTGTACGAGGATGTCAGCGGCTTGCCATCTTCGCTGATCGTGTCGAACTGGAACATCACCAAATCGGCGTCGTAGTCGCGCATCGTCGCCATCGCACGTTCAATGAGATTGCGCTCGACCATGTCATCGGAATCGACGAAGTAGATATAGTCGCCAGTGGCCTTCGCCAGTCCGACATTGCGCGCATCGGACAGGCCGCCATTGGCCTTGTGGATCACGCGGATCCGCTCATCCCTCGCCGTCCACGCATCGCACATCGCAGGGCAGCGGTCGGGCGACCCGTCGTCGACGAGCAGGATCTCAAGATTGCGGTACGTCTGGCCGACCAGTCCCTCCACGCACGCGTCGAGATACCGCTCGACTCCGTACACCGGCACGATGACCGACACGAGCGGCGTGGCCCCGTCACCATTCATGGCCTCCGCCATCACATTCGACGATGTTTCCGATTCCGCTGACATGCCCCTCCTCGATGCTCCCCGATCCGTTCGGCTCCACTCACTGCTGACGCACAGCGGCACGTGCGTCGCCCTCCATTGTCCATGATAGGCCAGGGCTTGCGCAGGGCGGACGACTCCATCCTGTTGTTTGCCATATCTTAACCGCGCCGCTCAACCGTGCCTTTTACCCGCGCGGAAACGGCGGCAGAACGCCATGCCGGTGTGCGTCGGCCACCGGATTTTCCATCCGCCCTGAGGTCGCGAAGACCCCTCCCGTCAGTCTTTTGACACCATGCAGCATTTTGCCGAGCCCCGCAACCGATCACCGTGGCGGGATGCTTTTTGCCGTATATGGCCGCCAGCGGCGACAGCGCGGCGATCAAGCAGATGCTCAACAACATGTCCAGCGAAGAGCTCCTCAAATACTATGACGGGGACAGCTCGATCAGCGCATCGCTGTTCAACGATCGCACATTCCCGTTCTGGGCGTTCCTCGTGCTGTCGGCGTTCATCCTGTTGTTCGCGCTGCTTCGTCTGCACGCCGCCACGCTGACGTTCTCCATCCTCAACCTGCTCTTATGCGCTTTGTACGCGGGAATACTCATCTTCATTCTCGTCTCCGCCTCCCACGAGATGGATGTCGTACGCTCGACGGCATCTCAGCCTGGGCTGAATCTCGCCAATGACCTGTCCATTTTTCACTCGTTCCGTCGTATGGGATGTATGCGATCATCGCGGGAACGTTGTTCATGTTCGTGGGAGCCATCGTTTCCGTGGTGAATCGCAGCCATGCGCGCAGGGCGGCATTCGCCAGTCCGGCTCCGGCGAATCCGCCCGCAGTCGCGTACGGTGGCATGCCGGCGCAAAACTACGGAGCCGCGCCGGACGCCGGAGCGGCGTATCAGCAGTCTGCCGTGCCATATAGCGCGCAACCACAGAATCCGGCTGGAGGAACGCCGAACACAATGCGTCCCATGCCACTGCCGCCGCAACACTAATCCGCACAACCCGCAGACTCCGCTGACATCCACACCGAATCAGCGGAGTTCTTTTATGCCGCCAGACGCCGACTGGCGCAACGGCGCGACTCGCCGAACTATGGTTCCGCTACGGGCCGCACTGGAATATCATGGTGTTTACAGCAACGCTGCGAGAGAGGTGGGAGATCATGGAATATTGTCCGCATTGTGGTGCCCCAATATGACGAGGGCAGTCGGTTCTGCTTCCAGTGTGGCGCTCCGCGGCAATCCGCCGCTGGAGCGCCGGGTGCTCCTGCGATACCGACCGCTCCGATACCCGTGTCGGGCTATGGCAACATGGCGGCGCAGCCACCGGTTCCATCGCCTCCGAGAGCATCCGAGACGGCATCCGACGATGGTTTTGCCGCATTCGCAGCGAATGCGGGCGATGCCGGCACACCTCCGACCGTCCCCGCCGGAAACTCCGCCACGCCACCGGCCAATCCCACCGGATCCGCCGCCGCGCAGCCGTCCGCCAAGCGCCCACGCATGAAACTCATCGCGGCGATCATCGCCGTACTGGTGGTTCTCGCTGGAACCGGGTTCGGTCTCGCCGCGAGGAAACTGGAATGGATCGGCCCGCGCACCGTGCCGACGGTCCGATACCGCACGGCAGCCGAAGTGTCACGTGAGCTGGAGACCAAAGGCTTTCTCGTCAAGAAGAAGCAGATGTTCAACGCCCTGGGCAAGGGCAAGTGCCTCGGTCTGGTAGGAGTCAAGGCGGGCGACCGTCTGCCCAAGGGCACGACGGTGACGGTCATCGAATCGATGGGACCCGGTGTACCCGAAGGCACAGTCGGCTCTGAACCGAGCAAGGCCGAAACCGCGCTACTGAAAATGGGCGTCAAAGTCGTCGAGCACGAAGTCGTCTCGGAGCATCCCGGCAAAGTCGCCGTCACCATGCCCGCGGACGGTGAGCCGGTGCGCGACACCGACGACGGCATCCATATCGGAGTCGGGATCACAGGTGACGGCATACCCGTCGAAATCGCCGGAATGGACAAGGACGAGGCGAAAACAAAGCTCCAGCAACAGGGCTTCGACGTCACGCTCAAGCCGCGTTTCTCCAGCCGAAAGAATCTCGGCAAGATCGTCCGAGCCGATCCCGGCATCGGCGTGCGGACCAGCGAGACCAACGTGACCCTGTATTACGGCGTGGATGCCAGCAAACGCTACGACGTGGTCGGCACGTCCATTCCCGACAGGGGATCGGACAAGTTCATGACGAACACCGTGGCTCTGGCAGGGAAGTATTGCACCGATGGCGGCAGCTGCCTGACATTGGAACCCGGTCAGACCGATCCAAACCCGAGTGGTCTGGTGCTCGACGGCAAAGGTTCCTCGGATTTCTTCGACCAGCTGACCCTCTGCACGTATTCGCAGGACATCAGCGGCTGCAACCCGTCCTCCGGCGGCTACTACAACGCAATGAAGGACTTCCTGATCCAGGGCGATACCGGCGCCATGGAGCTGTACGCAGGCTTCGGACTGCCCGTATGCGGCACCACGTCTTACGTGGGCGACGGGCCGACATACTGTGACGGCACATCGGAGAAACAAGTCGAGGATGGCTCGGATGGAACCGCCGAACAGGCCATGAGCGAAAAATATCTCAAATACGTGGCTCGTGATTTCTTCGTGGTGATGCCGGTCGGAGCCAACCTCGACCAGCTGGAATCCAACGGATATTTCGACGGCTCGACTACGTACAAGCCCTATGCGGACCGCCCGTATCTCATCCGCCGCGACAACTCCGCATACCCGGAAATCAAGGCGACGAATGACGCCTTCCACCGGAAGCCCAACCCGTACGCGCCCGGCACCAACATGCAGCCGTTCAAGAAGGCGCCCAACGCCCACAACGTGTACTATCTGGTCGAGCAGCCGGTCGATTTCCAGCCAGTTCAAGGAGGCCACCGTATCCGGCGGCGGCAGGGAGACGGCTCCGACTCGTCGCCTGACGACGGCATCTCTTCCGACGGCAACGGCGATGATACCACTGAATCCGATGACTCATCGCAATCCCAGTCATCGCAATCCGGTGCGAGAACCTACACGAACGCGCGGTTCTCATACCGTGTCGACGTGCCTGCCGGTTACAAGTGGCAGCAGGAGTCCGACAACGGCGACGGTCGCAAGTTCGACGCGACGTCCGGCTCCACGCAGATCAGCGTGTGGGGCAGCAACAACGCGCTGTCTCACTCCCCGCAGGAGGAGCTCGACTGGCTCAAGGAGAATCTCGGCGGCAACGCGAACATATCGCTCGCGCAGGTGGCCGGCCAATCGGTGTACCTCAGCTATGAGCAGAACGGAACCATCACGTATATCCGCGAAGTCGTCACCGGAGGGAAGATCGCGGCCATCGAAATCACGTATCCGACCAGCGAACGCTCAAGCGGAGACAAACTCGCGGAGACGGTTCCGCTGACCTTGAAGTTCGTAGGGGTGATGGGGCTATCGTCACCAGATGCGAGGCCGTACGAAACCGTTGCGTTCCAAGAACGCGGCGACGTCACGCAGCTCCGGCATGTTGATGCTGTGCGTCATGCCGGGGTAGATTTTCTCGGTGAGCGTGGTGTGCGAGGCATAGAACGCGCTCATCGCGTCGAGTTCGGACTTGGGGAAGATGTCGTCCGCAGAGCCGTGGCCGTAGAACATTGGCGGCTTCAGTCGCGCAAGCTCGTCGTCGCCAGGCAACTCGCCATGTGCGAGGAACCCGGAGAAACTGACTGCGGCGGCGTACCGTTTCGGGTTGACGCGCAGCATCTCGCCGGCGAGTAGACCGCCTTGGGAGAAGCCCATGACCACGATGGGGCGCTCCGGGGCGATGCTGTCGGCCACCCATGCGTCGATGGCCTCGCCGGCTTGGCGTGATTGCCGATCGAGCGATTCGCCGGTCGGGACGCCTTCGTAATCCCATGAGCCGAACCACGTGTAGCCCGGGCCGTACGAAATCGGCGCACGCAACGACGCGTAATCGGCGCCGGGCGCACAATAATCCAGCAATCCCGGAAGGTCATGCTCGTTCGACCCCCCAGCCGTGCAACAGCAAGAACACCGGGCCGCTTCCATTGGCCGGCAGACTGGCCACCGCATGTTCGATCCTCATCGCACTCACTCCCCTCTTGTGTGTTCGTGTTTTGCGTTCGCCACCGGCTTCAGAGCGGCCGGCGAATCACGTTTCAATGTCATGTTCCGTCACCCATGGTAGTCGCACGGGCGCCGGCAGTCACACCATCGCGCATCCGCCCCCACTCCATTTCATCATCTCATCCCGCCAAAGTCCCATCTCAAGGTCGTCACATGGGACTTTCTCCGGATGAAGGGTCACGCCGCGGCACGGATATCCGCTCATAGTCCCGCGGGAAAGTCAGCCAATGGGACTACGCGCGGAATGGAGGCTGCGGGATTGCATGGCGTACCATATAACTCGACATCGAATCCGGCGCCGCAACACCGGCATCCACCGACGACACGGGAGTATCAATGCAACAACCGATCATGACCTCCGTCGCTTTTCTGTCGCAGGCATCGGCCCCTGCCGACCCGTCGAACGACGAGGACCGCGCCACCGCGACCGACCTGCGTGACACGCTGGCGGCGCATCGCGGCGAATGTGTGGGCATGGCCGCGAACATGATAGGCGTGGCAAAGCGGATCATCGTGTTCCAGACAAGGAAAACAACCGCAACGCAATCATGTTCAACCCGCGCATCATTGCTGGGAGCGACCCATTCGATACCGCCGAAGGATGTCTGTCACTGGATGGCGAACGTCCGACAACACGCTACCAGAGCATCACCGTCACCTATCAGGCTCGCAGCGGGCGCGAATACACGACTGCCTTCGACGGATTCACCGCGCAAATCATCCAACACGAAATCGATCACGTCAACGGCATCATCATCTGACGAATAATGACGGTCATCGCGTCATATCGCCGAAATCGACAATGTGACGCGTCACAAAGCACACCACACACTCAGCCCAACTGGTCCTTGATGCCGGACGGCAGATGCGTGGTGACTTCCTGCTGAATGCGGTCAAACGCGCTGGACAGCAGCAGATTACCCGGAACCGTACTGATCAGGAATGCCAGAATCGCGGCGATGACCGCCGTCACCAGACCTTTGACAAGATGGGCGACGATCTTGAACACCAGATAGGCGACAATCGCGCCGACGACGACGGTGATCGCGGTTTGAGCCAGCTGCGGCAGATTGCCATACCACAGGACGAACTGGTCGAATCCGGACCGCACGGTCTGTGATGTTTGAGAGATCTGCGAGTTTTGAGCAATATGCAAGGACAACACGGCGTGCACGAACTGCATGTGCGAGGTCAGTCTCCTTTGCCGGTGAGTATGGTGGTTGTTTGATGATATCAGCCTGATCAGGCCTCCCGTCATGTGCCGGTCCCCGATCGGGCCGGGATGCGGGAGGTCCCCTATGTCGTCATGACGTCAGCCGACGAGGAAGTCGAGGACGTTCATGCCGGTGCCGGTCTGCGCGCGATACAACTCGGTGTATCCGCACTGGCGGCAGGAGATGGTGACGAACTTCTTGTTCTGCACGTTGAACAGTTTGGCGAAATCGCCGCCGGTCGCCTGGAACTGGTCGCTGTCGTATGACCGGCATCCGCATTTAACGCAAACGTACTGAATCTGCTGCATAATGAATTCCTTTCATCGGAACCTAACATCCCCCGATAGTGGTTCACCCTATCAGACAGGATTCGCCCGATTGCCGGTTATCCCGTATCCGCACGTAACGCGCATACAATCAACAGAATCGTCCGCGCTCCTTCGCGATGCGGGCGCCCCATATCGGCATCAGTGCGCATCGGAGAAGAAATCACGCTGAAAAAACGCCAACAGCCGACAAATCCAGAGGCTATCTTCGTTTCGAGGGGTTGATTCGGATGCGTCAAAACATCTATCTGCGTTTCGACGGGGGTGGTGCTCAAGTATAAACGCTCCCAAAACCGCATGATTCCAGCAACATACAGCTTCGAATACCCTGCATATCGTGTTTTGGCAACCCCTTGAAACGCAGATAGATGTTCGGAGAGCCCCGAATCAACCCCCCCCCAAAAGGTTCATATACCGTACAAATCGGCGGGTCGGATGTCCTCAGTAGCCGTGCGCGTGCAGATAATCGTCGTCAAAACCGAAATAATGGCCGAGCTCATGCAGCACTGTCTTGCGAATCTGCCGGCGCAGGTCGTCGCGCGTGGCGCAGACGCGCTCGTGCGGGCCCTTGTATATGGTGATGATATCGGGCATGACGCCACTGTATCCGGTGAAGCGCCGCGTGATTGGCACACCTTCGTACAGGCCGAGCAGCTCATCGCACTGGCGCTGCATCGTCGCCCGCTCACGCTCGTTCGGCTCGTCGGCGACCGCGATACCGACATTGTCCAGCGCGCGTTTGAACCGGTCCGGAAGACTGTCGATGGCCGTTTCGACCTCGTGCTCGAACTCCTCGTCGCTGATGCGCATTCCACAGCCTTCCTTGTCATTGAACAGTCGCCTTGCCCGCCACGATCAGGCGGATGCCCCGGCACAATCGGGAGCAGTCTGACTCCATGTTCCAAGCATAGGACGGCGTGGACCGATGCGCCACATAGACCGTACGTCACACGACCGGTATACGCTTCAGTCATTCGTAACGTACACTAGTGACTGTGCGAAAGGAGGTGCGCATTGGCGACGTCGGAAATCGAACAGTTGTGGATCAGCCAGTTTCAGGAGAATCTGGGGGCGCTTCGCAAAGTGGCGGGATGGACCACCCAGCAGTTGGCCAACGAGCTAGGAGTCGCACGGCAGACCATCTCCAATCTGGAGACCGGCCGAAGTCCCATGACCAAATTGCAGTACCTCGCCCTGCGCACCGTGTTCAGCGCCGAAATCGCCAAATGCGGCAACCGCGAACTGGCGAAGATCATCAAGACCCTTGTTGACGATCCGATTGAACTGCGCATCAAGGAGCTTGGGACAGCCGGTTCGTCCGACGATGCCAAAGAGCCGACCGATGAGACGGCCGACAATACCAAAGCAAACAGCGCTACCGAGCCTGACGCTCCCAGCGAAGCAGACGATGCACGGCCCGTCGCACCGGCATCCAAGCCGGCTGCCGGCAGACGGGCACGCAAAAACAAGGAACGACCGCTGAGCACGGCCATGCAGGCACTTGCCGTCATCACCGCGGCTCTGGCCAGCGGCACCGCCGCCGGCGTTCTCACCTATCTGCTGTTTCCCAACGGCAAGCCCGGCAAAAACGGCAGACGTTGACAGAGCGGACCGCGCTGCAGACCGCAACAAGGCCGATCATCGACAGTCGTACTGATTCGGCATGACGATTCGTGTCTATTTCCGCTGCCACGAACAATGCCTCATCTCGATCAACTTCCGGAAAAGTCCGGGATTCTCTTCGCGCATCAGCGCGGCTGCGACTGCATCATGTGGCGGCGCGTTTGAACAGAAAATATAAATCTCCCGGCATATGAAGGCAAGGCTCTTCATGCACCGGGAGATTTGACGATTCGTTACGGCAGAAAAAACGTTACAGGCCTAGGACTTCATGCTTCTTCATGTCGAACTCCTCTTGGGAGAGGATGCCGATGTCGACGAGTTCCTTGAGCTTCTTCAACGTTTCCACCTGTTCTGCGACGCTCATGGAGGTGGTGTGCGAGGGCGCTGCCGCGCCGGCTCCGGAGGTTGCCGTATCGGCACCGCCCGTGCTTTCGGCTGCAAGTGCGGCTTGAGGCTGCGGCTGCTGCGGTTGCGGCTGCGCGGCCATCGGCATCGGCGCTGCCGGCGCCGCGGTCATCGGATTGATGGCCTGAGCCATGTTCATGCCGAAGAGCATGCCGCCGCCATCACCGAAACCGTTGTTCTGGATGCCTTGGGCGATCTGCTGCTGCGCGGCCATGTTGCCGGCCGTCTGCGAGACGCCCTCGTACGCAGAGACATTCATCTTGTTCGAAGCGAATTGGCGCACGAGCTGGCGAGACTCCTCATCGAACTCGATGCTCTCGATGCCGACGCCGGACACCTCGAATCCGAAGCGATTCCTCCACGTCCCCGCATTCGTCTCATCGTTGCGCACGCGTGTGGCGATATCGTTCGCATGGGCAGGCAGCTGCGAAATTCGATACTGATCGGACAACGAGTTGATGGCGACGATGAACGACTGGACGAATTCGGAAAGAATCTGTTCCCTAGCCTTGGGATTGTCGAACGCGTACGACGTTACGTTGGCGGGAACGTAATTGCGCACGAAGCGAACCGGGTCGGTGACTTTCAGTGACATCGTGCCCCGCGCCCGTATCTCCAAATCCACGCCATAGAATTTGTCATTGTAGACCAGCGGCGCTGGAGTGCCGAACTTAATGCCGCGGATCTCACGCAGGTTGACGAACGCCACATACTTCGTCTCCACCGGCTGCCCGCCGAATGTGAATCGACTGGCGACCGAACTGAACAGCGATCCGATGCCGTCACCGGCGAGCACGCTTTTCTCGCCGTCGCGGTACTCGTAACCGCCCGGCTCGGTAATCACGTTCTCGATGCCGGATTCGGAGAAGATGAAGGCCGCCGTGTTTTCGGGCACATAAATGTGGGAACCGTTGCTGATGACGCCTTCGGAACCGTACTCGTTCGACCCGCGTCCGTTGTTCGTGCCTCTTGGGACTCCCGGCGCGACCACTACATACTCGTCGAACCGACCGGCAGTGATGATGTCTTTCCATAGATCCGCGAACGTTCCGCCGAGCGCGCCCGCGAACGCCTTGATGATTGCCATGTGCTTTCTCCTCGTCTTCTCGCGCAAGCGCGGATGCGCCGCCATGCGTGTTGCCTGCATGACGGCGCATCCGCCCAGCGCACAGGTTCGGTCGGTTAGTTCAGCTGCGTCTCGCGATTGCAGTATTCGCAGCGAACCGCCTCGCGCTTATGGCCGGACAGCGGCGCGCCGCATCCCTCACAGGTTCCCGACGACCGCGTCTCGGCGACGCCAAGCCCGTTGCGAAACGCGCCGAACGTGTCCTTCAACGTACCGGCCAGCGCCTCCGTGCCGGGTATGGCCTTGCTGAACGCCTGTTGCTTGTTTTGGATCTGATCGAGAAAACCCATTGCTGTCCTTCTTCCTTATGTGGATTGGCGGAGTGCCGAATACCGCGTCACTGGCTGACGGACGCAAGTTTCTGCGTGCATCGAGCCATGACCTCGTTGTAGTACGCGAGATCGCTGGCGCTGAGCGAGCCGGAATCGATGGAATCTATCTTGGTGCTATATGTGTTGAGTTCGTCCATCATGGCGCTGTAATCACTGAGCATGCTGACCGGGTCACCGGAGCTCTTGTATTTCTCCATGAATGCGACGTACTTGTCAACGAATGCCTCGTAACTATCCATCGTGGATTTGAAGTCGCTGGAAGTGGATTTCTTGTCCTCGGTTTTTCCGTATCCTCTTTCGTCATGGTGCCTGCACTGCTGCTTGAATTACTTGAATTACTCGCAGATGTATCAGAGCTTGTGCTGGTATCTGATGTAGATGAATCATCAGGACCGTACAGGCTTATCGACATGATGTCCTTATTCGACTCATCACGTGAAATCGTTACGGAATAGCCATCCTTGGTCTCACCGCTAAACCATCCGTCACTGCGACTGTAATCTACAGTGAAGCCCTTCTCAAGAACAGCATCATTATACGCGGCATACTGTTCATCATTGGTATCACACACATCAATAGAGAGCATGTCATCATGTTCAATGAGATTGCCACCAGTCGTAGATTTCGGGGTTGGAATGATTTGGTGCCAATATTGGATTTTTGGCCAAGAGAAAGCTTCGCGCTCAATTACCGGCGCGGCGGCCGGAACGGCCTTTTTGCGAGCTCCGGAGACAATTTTCCGGCGCGGCGGCCGGAACGGCCTTTTCGAGAGCTCCGGAGACAACAATGCCTACACTGCCAATGACAAAACCCAACACTGTAAGTACTGCGGCAATCCAAGCAAACAGCTGACCAGTCACCTTGCCGCCGGGACGTGTTACATACAACGCAGCAAATGTCAGCAACAAGGATACGAACGCCATGGAGAACAACATTCCCCATTCCAATGCCGCCGGCGCGAACGTGCTCAGCACCATCAGGATGCTGTATGCAAGTGCCGCAATGGCGAGTTTAGAGCGGTTACCGGAAGCACCGGTGAACTGAGGATTATTCAAAATCTTCCAGGCCTTGTTCTCCTTCTTCGGGGCATTCGCCGCATCGGCGGGTGCCGCTGTGGGCAGAGCAAGTGCCGGATCAAGAACAGACAGGAATTCAGCGGTCCGAGTGCCACCATCATCACCGGTCACGTCCAGTTTGATGGCCGTCCCGTCAGCACCCTGAGCGCTGGCCTTCAGCGTGAATTGTGCTCCGTCATATGCGTGGAATGTCACCGTTCCCTCAGCGACGTTCTCTTCATCCGCGGTGAACGTGGCGCTGGTGGACAGCTGGTCGTGGACGGCCTGCATTACCTGCTGCAGACTGGTCGCATACACACGATCGTTGTACGACGGAGTCTGGGCGGGAACATCTTGAACTGGCGGCATTGTCTGCGTCGGCGGCACAGACTGTTCGGTCGGAGGAATGAATTGGGTGGGCGCATCATTACTGCCCGAAGTCGTTGGCTGATTGCCGCCGGCGGGGAAGGGTGCCGGCTGTTGACTATCGTTTGTCATGATTTCCTTTTTCCTCTTTCTTTGCCAGCGACATCGCCAGCGCGCAAACGGCGAGACATGCGAGCGTGACCGCCAGTCCGACCTCGATGGCAAACCGGCTGCGTTCGTTCATTGTCACATCCTTCTCTCGTCAGCCACTTGATGTCGCTGTACTCATCACTTAGTGTATGTCGCTGTGAATATGTACGCAAATTAGCATTATGTAATTAGTTTAGCTAGTCAAACTGAGTTGAATCCACCCTTTCCGCCACGTGCCCTTACGGCAGTGGCAACGTCAATTTTCAGGATGGCGACATGGCCCCGCATCAGTTGCCAACTGATTTTTTCTCCGGCGTTTCGCCGGGCGAGTCTCGCTACGCTGAATCATCAGAATCACACGACATAGCAAGAGGAGCGCAACATGGCAGACACCCCCGAAGAGCATCTGACCGAAGAGCTGCTTGACCGGCTGCTTCACAGTGCCAAGATCGAAACGTATCTCGACGAGGAGCACATCACAGATCGTGCGTTGCCCGATTATCTGAACGAACTGCTCGACAGAAGCGGAATCAAGCGCAACCCTCTCGCAGAAAAAACAGGCATGAATCAGACGTTCATCTACGATATTTTTCGCCGGCAAATCCCGGCCGGGAAGGAACAACGCCATCAGACTCGCGTTCGGGCTCGGGTGCGACCTGCGCGAGACCCAGCGGCTGCTGCGGCTTGCCGGCGTGAGCGAGCTCTACTGCAAGCAGCGGCGCGACGCAATCATCATCTGGTGCATTCAGAACGGCCGGGACCTTCCCTCTACCGACGATGAACTGTATCGGATGGGCGAGGATACCTTGGTGCCGAAGGACTAGTGCGGGGAGGTAGCTGGCGACGCCCCCACCCGCTTCGCGGGAGCCCCCGCCAGCGGGGGCGAGGTTCTTAGCACATCACTCGTGCGCTTGTCTCCGCCAGCGGGGGCGGAATCTTAGGCCATGGAGCATGTCGATCGGGAACGGGTTAGATAGCGGGTAACGACCAGGACTGGGGAGCAAGATGGACGATAAGCAGACCGCGCACGCGATGGGGATCGACGACACCTACCGCGTCGAGCGCACGCTCGCTCGCGGTCAGGGCGGCGTCACCGAACTGGTCAGCATCGACGGCATCGGTCCGTTCGTGCGCAAGAAGATCCCATCCCAGCTGGCCCAACGCAACGTATGGGCGGCTCTCAGCGCCTGCACGAACCCACGCCTGCCACACGTCGAGGCAACATACGAGTTGCCCGATCATTTCGTGGTGGTGTATGACTACGTATCGGGGCGGCCTCTGGAGCACGTCGTTCAGCAACAGGAAAAACTTCCTGAGCGCACTGCGGCACAACTGATCTGCCAACTGTGCGATGCCGTGACCGAGCTGCACCGGCATGGCATCATCCATCGGGACATCACCCCATCCAACGTGATTGTCGCCGACGACGGAGCGCATCTGGTCGACTTCGGCATCGCCAGGACCGTCGCGGCGAATGCGACGCACGACACCAAGGCATTGGGCACCTACGGCTTCGCTTCCCCAGAGCAGTTCGGGTTCGCACAGACCGACGCCCGATCGGACGTGTACTCGCTGGGACGGCTGCTTGGATACATGCTGACCGGCGTCTACCCTGACGACAAACGATACGGCCAGCTGCTCGCCGACCCCCATGTGGTGCCATCCCAGCTGAAGTCGGTCATCGACCGGGCGTGCTCATTCGAACCGAGCGCCCGTATTCAAAGCGCCGACGAACTGCGCCGCGCGATACTGGGACAGCCTGCACAGCAGAATGAGAACATCGCCAGGCCCGCCATCGTGAACGTCGCGCCGCAATCGGCCCGGAAGCGCTCCAAGCGCAAGGCGATTATCATCGGCGCCATCTCCGCGATTCTGATCGCCGCGCTCATAGCCGGCATGCTGGTTCTCGGCAATGTGTTCAAAAACCGGCAAACAGTCCACGCCGAACAGCAGCACTACGTCATCATCTCACAGCAATACGTCAGACGCACAACAGCCAGGCAAGGATGGCACAAACGACAGCAATCAGTTCAACGGCTCCGCGAACGGGCAGACAACGGATGGAAACAGCACTGACAATACGCAGAGCGATACAACGGAGAACCCGCTGAAAATCACGGAATCAGGGTGGTCGGCGGACAGTGCCGGCTATATCCATTATGCCGTCGCGGTAAAGAACACCAGCAGCACCTTGCAGGTCGAGTTTCCTGCGATTAGCATCACCGGGCGCGCGAAAGACGGCTCGATACTGTTCGCTGAGGATAACCTCAGGGCAGTATCGTTCCCGAAGCAGACCATATATCTTATCGGACAAGCTGGCAATGGCCCCGGAAGCGAAACTCCGGAAAGTGTGGAATTCTCCATAAACCAACGTGGCGGCACCGATATCCGGCAATCACATGGTGTTGTCACCTTCACAACGTCAAATCTCTCGGTGTCGCATGATAGTTTTAGCAATACCTTATTCAATGGAGAGATCAAAGCCAAAAACACCGGCTACGATTCCATTCTCAAAATTGGGGGCGTATGTGACAGTCGTGCTACGCAACAAGAAAGGCGACATCATCTACGGGGATGGCCAGCCTATCGATTCGATTTTTGACAGAAAAACGCATTCCTTCTCAATCCCTATAGACGATTGTCCCGATTATGCCTCGTATGAGATTCATGCGTCAATTTGATTTTTGATTTGCCGGAAATTCGACGCCGCCCATTGCGTATCACGGTCATCTCACCACTATGCCGCTTGCCGCTCCGGCGATGTAATCGGAGCGGCAAGCGGCTACGCAACAATACAGGTGGCCCGAATTATCCTCAGCCGCGGTTGTCGAACATCGACAGGAGCATCTTGCTGGGTTCGACGGCGTAGACGGTGTGCGGCAGGCGGGCGCTCAGGTAGACGACGCCGCCGGGTACGAGTTCGACCTCGCGGCCTTCGCCGCCGACGCGCAGTTTGCCCTCAAGCACCTGAATGGTCACCGGCATGGCGGCCGTATGCTCGCTCAGCGCCTGATCCTTGTCGAAACCGAACAGCACGACACGCAGGCCGTCCTCACGCATCACCACACGCGAGACGGTGGATTCCGGCTGGATCTCGATCAGCGATGCAAGATCGGCCACGTAGCCCAGGTGTGGTTCCGTGGAAATGGCGTGGCCTTCGGCATCGTGCTTGCACGCGCAGTGCTTGGGCTGCTCATCACCGGCTTCCTCAGCATCACCGTGCTTGCACTTGCAATGGTGCGCTTCGCCTTCGCCGGCTTCCGCGGCGCCGTCGTGCTTGCACGCGCAATGGTGGGCGGCCGGCTGCTGAGCGGCCGAAGCGTTCGCTGCGGCTGCCTCGGCCGCGGCCCTGCACTGACGGCACTTGCAGTGCTGCTCGTCACGTCCCGCCTCACATGCGGACTGCTGTTCGTTCTCATCTGCCATGATGTTCTCCTTCGTTACGTTGCCGTATCTTTTTGTTGCGCGTTCGCGCCGCATATTGCTGCGCGGACGCGCATCCACGTATATCAGTGCATATCAATGTCGGACGCCGTACCGGGCATCGAACCGCGGCTGATCTTCCGACAACATCCACCATCATTATCTGCCAGCACGGCCGCCGGCGGAATCATCCGCCCGGCTGTCGGCCGGCGCATCGTCACTTCGCGGGCTTGCGAACCACGAACGCAATGCCGTTGAGCTCCTTGCTGTACTTGTGGAACGTGGACTTTCATGTTCATCACGCGGGCGCGGATGTCCTTGTTCCCCAACATATTACGCAGGATGCGCAGCACGCCGCCAAGCCCCTCATCGGCGAGATTGCGGCGCATATCCAGCAGCGCCATCGGCTCCTTGCCGCTCCACAGCACTTCAAAGCCCTCGGATTCCAGCAGCTCGCGCCACTCTTTCTCGGTGAGAGGACGGGCGTTGACCTTGATGCTGCGGGCGAGTGCCTTGCGCACCTCGTCCTTGACCGGCTCAGGCAGATCGTCCGGCTGCAGCCCAAGCTCGTGAATCGAATAGGTGCCGCCAGCGCGCAGCAGACGGTAGGCTTCTGCGATGATGGCCCGCTTGCCGCGCTCAGTCTGCATGGTAAGCATCGCCTCACCGATCACGGCGTCGGCGCTTTCGGATTCCAACCCCGTGTCCGCTGCGTCGTGCAGAGCACAGCTCGTCGGAATAGACGGTGCATTCTCGGCCGTCAGCTTGGTGATGATGTCCACCACCTGCGGGTCGCGGTCGACGCCGCGATAGCTTTTCGGCTTGCGCTCAAGAATGAGCTGCGTGGTACGGCCAAGGCCGGGCGCGAATTCGACGACGTCCTTGCCTTCCAACTCGGTTTTCGCCAGCATGCGCCCGGTCAGCTTCTTGCCGCCAGGGCGCAGAACGCGCTTACCGATGCGGGCGAGCAGCCAGTGTCCCTGCAGATGCTCCACATCACGATCTGACTGAGGCAGCGGAAGGCTACCGTTCCCCTGCGCATTGGTCGTGGATTGTGGCGCTGTATTCGTAGTCTGAGTTCCCATATCACGCGACACTATCGGCGATGCGCCCCATGCACAAGGGTTTTCGGTCTTTTATCAGCGTAATGTGATTGAACTCACTCCGACCGGCGGAATCGGCCGAGCAGCATTTCCGACATGCCGACGGCTACGTCTTGTGTGAAGAACCGGTCATACAGGCACTCGTCAGTGAGCCATCCTGTTGACAATATGCCACAATGAAACCAGTGCGACGATGCGCGGCAGATCATTCACCAGTCACGTCATCCGCGCACCGCACGACAACAATCGGAGACAATCGAGGACAGGAAGAATGAGAGTTATCAGCAATATTCTGTGGATTATCCTAGGCGGTCTGATCATCGCCATCGGCTGGGCGCTGATCGGGCTCGTGCTGTGCGTGACGATCATCGGCATTCCGCTGGGCCTCCAGGCATTCAAGATGGCAGGGCTCACTCTGACGCCGTTCGGCAAAACCGTCCGCTACGGTGGCGGTGTCGGCTCGACGCTGGCCAACATCATCTGGGTCGTGCTCGTCGGCTTTTGGATGGCGCTCAGTTACGTGGGCGCCGGCCTGCTGAACTGCATCACGATCATCGGCATCCCGTTCGGCATCCAGTCGTTCAAGATGGCGAAACTGGCGCTCTGGCCGTTCGGCGCGGACATCGTCAGCCTGTGAGCGTCCGGCTCGCAGGCCTCATACGGCGGTCTGCCTATACCGTTCCTTCCTCAAGATAAAAAACCGGTCGAGCCGCCGTCATCCCATTCGACCTTCTCCTCGCGCCTGTGCGTCAGGCCGCGACACGTATAAAAACCGACATTGCAGCCGGTGTCGGTAAACAAATAGTACCGCCGGACGCCAACGCGGCGGAACCGTTCCAGCAGATCATCGAACAGGAAGCCGCCCACTCCCCCGCCACGGATTCGCTCGTCGACCAGGAAGAGCGTCACCTCGGCGTCGTATCGGTTCTTTGCCCCTCGTATCAGCCGTCTGTCGACACGGTTGATACGCAGCATTTCAGCAATGCCGGAGCGGCCTGCGGTCGAAAACAGCAACGGGAACAATGTCCTGATGATATGACGATGGTGCCGGTTCGGCAGGAGGCACAATCGTTTCGGAACATTGATGTCGACCCGCGCCAATATCACGCCCACCGGCCGGCCGTGCAGCACCGCGACGGTCGCCTCGGAAGAGCGCGCCAGACATGAATGGAAGTCCGCCTCCGCCAGCCGACGGGAACAATCGCTGTCCGCTTTTTGGCCGCCTGACCATTCGCTGTACCATGTACGCCGCAGAATCTCGATCAGCGCAGGATAATCGTCGCGCCGCAAGGTGCGCAGACGCACTGCGGGGCGACGCGGGGTCGCTGCTGTCGATGACGATGCTGTCGAAACCGCGGCGACCGAGGTCACATCCGCAATCGTGCTCGAGGAATCGTTCATACCGCAATGGTGACGTGGCACCGAGACGTTGACGGAGCAAAGTGAGACACGGCGAGGCGGGACGGACGGAAACGCAGCACAACGACTCTCCTGCCGAGACACGCCTGGATGTATCACAAAGCCGTCAGAGCCAATCGCCAAGAATGACGGAACAGAGCCCCGTTCTTTCAAAAGTCACACAACAAGCTCGCGACTACGCCTCCGTAAAGGTCATCGATGCCCTAATCCGACGCAGCGGATACGGAAACAGAGAAATCGACCGTCTCTGCGATGGAACGATCACATACGGACGCATCCGAGACATTCGCAATGGCCTTAAGGCTCCGGTGCGTTTGTCTGAGTTTCTGCAGGCGCGGTGATCTCGACTTCGCGGCGCATGAGGATGAGCATAAGTACGATGGCGATGAAGACGATCCGGCGTAAAGCCGGATGTGGTGCCGTGCGGGGCTTCGTCCTTCGTGTCTAATCGCGATTAAATTGATATTAATTATGCAATCGGCTACTTTATTTGACTTATTTCTCGTCTTATCTTATAGTTTCTACAATTAAGAGCCTAACTCGGAAAGAGAGGCGGAACAATGGGTATGAAATATAGGAGTTTGGCGCGGTCGTTCCATACCGACAGATCCAATGACGCCTTCAACAACCATGCGAAGCTTGCCCGGCAACGGCTCGAGGCGGACTCCACATTCAGGACCGGGGTCGTCACCCCTCTGGGCGAACTGTTCGCCGCCACACCACGCGAGACATCCATGCTCACGGAAAAGATACTTCTCGCGGAACGGCGGGTATCCCGGCTCTGGAACCAAATCCCTGGCGTCATGCGCTGGGACTACATACGGCACTCCATCAGCGAGGAATTGTTCGCCACCAACGAGATGGAAGGCGTACGCAGCACCCGCAAGGAAACCCAGGAAGCCGTGGAAGCGGCCGACAAGGCGAGGAAGGACGGCGACGACCCCAAGGCTCGGTTCAGCGAATTCGCCAAGCTGTACCTGAACCTCACCGACAAGGACTCCGCACTGCCGGCGGGAATCGCCGACATCCGCGACATCTACGACAAGGTCGTGCTCGACGAAATCAACGAGAGCGACAAGCCGGACGGCGAACTGTTCCGGAAAGGCGACGTGGAAATACAAGGCCCGCACGGCCTCGCGATCCACAATGGAGTCAAAGGCGAAGGCAACATCGGCGCACTCCTCACCGACATGATCCATCTCGCGACCTCCGACGAGATTCCCCGGCTGCAGTCGGCCATCATGTCGCACTTCCTGTTCGAATACGTCCACCCGTTCTACGACGGCAACGGCAGAACCGGCCGGTATCTCCTGGCCCTGTACCTGAACCACGACCTAACCATGCCCACCGTGTTGTCGTTGTCCCGCACCATCGCGGAGAACAAGAACGCCTACTACAAGGCATTCATGGAGGCGGAGGACAAGCTGAACTGTGGCGAACTCACGCTCTTCGTGAACACCATCCTCGGATTCATCCGGAAGGCCCAGGACGAGCTGATCGACGAACTCGAAGTTAGAGTCGACCAGCTCGACAAGGGCCGGGCGGTCTGCGACCAGCTCGAACGGAAGCACGGTCTGTCCGCGAAGGCGGTCTCGATACTATATGGCGTGATCCAGGAGGAGATGTTCGACTCGACCAAGTCCATGACGCTGAACGATGCCGCATACCATATCAGACTATCCAAGCAAAGCGCGAGAAAGTACGTGGGAGAGCTCATGGACGCGGGCCTCGCCATCCAGTCCGGGAAGCGCCCACTGAAAAATACGGGCATCGGAATCGTTGAAGGGCATCCTTGAGGCCGGAATGGGCGAGGACGCCGGAGAGCATGGCGGCAAAACCCAACAAGAAGAAACAGAAACCGTCCACGAGGGCGATCCCGCATAACTCAACTATTCGGAAATTCCGGATAGTTGAGTTTTCATTAAACATCGCGGCCGGATGGATGGTCAAGGTTTATTCGCTGCGTGAAACGTCGAGTGAGACGTGTTTCTCGCGGCGGAACTCCCACGTCCCGTCCGCGCGATGGACGATGCTGCCAGATCCCTTCGTACGTCGTCTGCCATTGGCCGCCATGATGTTCCTCCCTGTCGGGAGCGCCTTCGGGCATCTGCCGCCGGCGCCCTCCCAAGGGCACTCTATTGGCACTCTATCCGGGCCACAAACGGCCAGGTACGTGGCAAAAACGGCCATTTCCCAGTAATCGAAAAACGGCGGAATCCGCACGTGTCCGGAGACCGGAAACGTTGGTATTCCGCCGTTTTTCAGGGCTGCAACCCCCTACTTGCTCACGTTGAACTTGAACTCGACGATGTCGCCGTCCTGCATGACGTAGTCGCGTCCCTCCTGACGGAGCTTGCCTTCCTCCTTGATCTTGACCATGGAACCTTCGGCGGCCACGAAGTCGTCGTAGGAGACGATGTCGGCCTTGATGAAGCCCCTTTCAAAATCGGTGTGGATGACGCCGGCCGCCTGCGGGGCGGTCCAGCCCTTGTGGATTTGCCAGGCGCGCACCTCCTTGACTCCAGCGGTCAGGAAGGTCTGCAGGCCGAGGATGTCGAAGCCGACGCGGGCGAGCTGGTCGAGACCGGATTCGGACAGCCCGGCGTCCTCCAGCATCTCGCGGGCGTCCGCCTCGTCAAGGTCGGTCAGGTCGGATTCGAACTGGGCGTTGAGGAACACGGCCGGCGCCGGCGCCACGGATGCGGCGAGCTTGGCCTGCAACTCCTTGTTGGCGAGCTCGTTATCGTCCACGTTGAACACGTAGATGAACGGCTTGGCGGTCATCAGATGCAGGTCGTAGATGTCGTCCTTGTTGATCTTGCCTGCGGCGGCGGCATGGTCGATGGTCTCGCCGGCTTCAAGGATCTCCTTGGCCTTCTTGACCGCGTCCATGTACGCCTGCTCGATCTTCTTGCCGCGCAGGTCCTTTTCGAGCTTCGGCAGCGCGTTCTCGATGGTCTGCATGTCGGCGAGGATCAGCTCGGTGTTGATCGTGTCGATGTCGTCGGCCGGATCCACCTTGCCGTTGACATGCACGATGTCGTCGTCCTCGAACGCGCGCACGACCTCGCAGATCGCGTCGGCCTCGCGGATGTTGGCCAGGAACTTGTTGCCCAGGCCTTCGCCTTCGGAGGCGCCCTTGACGATGCCGGCGATGTCGACGAAGGTGACGGTCGCGGGCACGATCTTCTCGGTGTGCACCAGCTCGGCGAGCACGGGAAGGCGCTTGTCCGGCAGCGGAACGATGCCGGTGTTCGGCTCGATGGTGGCGAACGGGTAGTTTTCGGCGAGGACATTATTGCGCGTCAGCGCGTTGAACATGGTGGACTTGCCGACATTCGGCAGGCCAACGATTCCGATAGTTAGAGACATAGTATCCAGTATTGGTGTCAAGGTGGACGTTGGCCGCGCCGATGACGCAATTCGTTGCAGCGAATCGTTCTCAATAACAAAAGTGCGAGTCTCACGCTCGGCAAAACGAACATGAACACCGTATATTGCCCGGAATATAAGGGTTCTGGACAATGTGCGGTTGAGTGGTTTTGTTCGTTTTCCTCACACGTTTCTTATTGAGAACGATTCGCTGCGATTGGCAGACAGCAAAAAACGTCACAGCTCGGCCGCGCCGATGCGCCGCACTGCCTCGCGCAGCAGCGATTCGTCCTTCAGCAGGCTGAGCCGCACCCAATCCTTGCCGACGCGGCCGAAGCACGTGCCCGGCAGCCCGGCCACCTGCGCCACGTCAAGCAACGCGTCGGCGAAACGTTGCCCGCTCCACCCCTCAGGCGCCTTGAACCACACGTAGATACCGCCGGCGGAGTCGAACACGTCGAATCCGAGCGAGCGCAGTCCCCCGGCGACGATCTCGCGCCGCCCGGCATACCGCCGGGCCAGTTCGTCGACGCACGACTGGTCGCTGTTCAGTGCCACGGCGCCGGCATCCTGGATCATTCCGGTGACCATCGAACCCATCTGATAATGGTATTGCTTGAGCCGTGCGACCACGTCCCGGTTTCCGGCGACGAACCCGGCCCTCCACCCGGCCATCGCGTACATCTTCGACAGTGAACCCACTTCAACGGACACGTCGGACGCGCCCGGCACCGTCAGCAAGCTGACCTGCTGGTCGCTCACGCCGAGTCCCGTGTATGCGAAGTCATGCACGATGAGGAAGCCGTACCGCTTGGCGAGCTCCACCGCGTGCTCGAAGAATGACGCCGGCGCCTGCGCGCCCGTGGGGTTGTTCGGATAGTTGAGTATCAGCATGCGCAGCCGGCGCCACACCGATTCGTCCACCGCGTCCAGGTCGGGTAGCCAGCCGAGTTCGGCGCGGGCGGGCAGCAGTATCTCCTCCGCCCCGTGCATGACGGACATGCAATGGTACGACGGATAGTAGGGGTCGGCGAACGCGACGGCGTCACCACGGTCGATCAGAATCGCGAACAGTCCGGCGAGCCCGTCGACCGCGCCTTCCACGGCGAACAGCTGGGAACGCCAGTCCAGTTCGACACCATGCACGTTGCGGTACCAGTTCGCGGCGGCCTGCAGGAACGCCGGCTTACCATCGAACGGCGTGTATCGCGCGTTGAGCGGGTCGTCGACCGACGATTTGGCGACGTCGCGGATGAATTCGGCCGGGTATGCGTCGGGGTTGCCCTTCGCCAGATCGATCACGTCGGCGCCGGACGCCACGGCTGCGGCGACCTTCACGTCCATGTCGGCGAACACGTTCGGCGGGATGATCTGGGCGACCGGCGCGAACCGGGGCTCCCATACGCCATCGCGGGTGTCGTCGTCTTGTGCGGCGCTCATTGCGGTATTGCTCCTTTGGGATGGGGGGTTATATAGGAACGGGAAAAAGAGGGGACATGTGGCAAGGACCGCCCTCCGGCGTTACGCGCCATCTCCCGCCAGCGGGAGGTGGCATGCCGTCGCCCCGCTGGCGAAGGACTGTCGGCGTAGCCGACTTCGGGCGGTCCGAGGAGGAAGCGAATCTCAGTGCTGCAGCCGCTTGGCGAGCAGGTTGCATATCAGCTGGCTGACGAACACGATGACGAGAATGATCAGTGTAGCCACCAGCGTCACGTCGCTCTGGAACCGGTTGTAGCCGCGGATGATCGCGAGGTTACCCAAACCACCTCCACCGACCACGCCAGCCATGGCGGAGAAGGCGACCACGTTGATGAACGACAGCGCCGACACGCGGATGATCGGCACGCGCCCTTCGCGCAGGTACACGCGCCATATGATGTCGAGCGTACCCAGGCCGGATGCCTTGGCCGCTTCGACCAGGCCAGGATCTATCTCCAGCAGCGCGTTCTCGACCTGCCGGGCGTAGAACGGCACGGTCGCGCCCGCGATCGGCACGATCATCGCCTCGGTGCCGATGGAGGTGCCGACGATCACTCGCGTCACGCCGACCAGCAGGGCCATGAGGATGATGAACGGGATGGATCGCACGATGTTGACGATCTTGTCGAGGATGTTGTAGACGATCACGTTCTGCGTGAGCCCGCCGCGTCTGGTAAGCAACAGCAGCAGACCGAGCACAAGGCCTATCGCGTATCCGATCACCGCGCCGACGATCACCATGTACAGGGTCTCGTAGGTCGCGTCCCAGACCTCCGGCCAGATCATCGACACATTCGGCAGCCATGTCTCCAGCAGATCATTCATTGTCGTTCTCCTCCACCTCGTTCACATGCAGGTCGGCGAGCGGCGTCGCGCTCACCCCGACCGTCGGGAAATACGCGAGCGCCTTGCTGACCGCCTCGGCCGGACCATCCAGACTGACCAGGATCATGCCGACCGGCGTGCCGTGAATCACGTCCACGTTGCCGAACATGATGTTGCCTCTCACGCCGAACCGTTCGCGTATGTCGGCCATCAGCGTCTCCTCCGCACCGGAGCCGACCGAGAACAGCAGATACACGCTGCCACTCTCCCGCTCCTTGCGGAACAGCGGGTGCTCCTGGACGAGCGTGATGCCCTTGTTCATGTTGCCGGACGTGTAGATGAACTCGCGGGTCAGTTCGTTGGACGGGTGGTCGAACACGTCGAGGATGGACCCGTCGTCGACGACCTTGCCGTGGCTCATGACCGCCAGGTCGGTGCAGATGTCCTTGACGACCTGCATCTGGTGGGTGATGAGCACGATGGTCAGGCCGAGCCGTGCATTGAGGTCCTTGAGCAGGGCGAGGATCGACCGGGTGGTGCGCGGGTCGAGCGCGCTGGTCGCCTCGTCGCACAGCAGCACCTCCGGGTCGCCGATCAGTGCACGCGCGATGGCGACGCGCTGCTGCTGGCCACCGGAAAGCTGCCGCGGATACGCCTTGGCCTTGTCGGCGATACCGACGAGTTCCAGCAGATGCATGGCCTTCGCGCGGGCGTCCTTGCGGGATACCTTCTCGTGGATGAGCGGCAGGGTGACATTGTCAAGCACGGTTCTGGATGGCATCAGGTTGAAGTGCTGGAAGATCATCGCAATCTTGCGGCGCAGCGGTAGCAGCCGGCCCTCGCCGAGCGTGCTGATGGTGGTTCCGCTGAAAGTCACGGTGCCGCTGGTCGGACGCTGCAGGACGTTCATCGTGCGCACCAGCGTCGATTTTCCGGCGCCGGAGAAACCGATGATGCCGTATATGGAGCCCTTGTTGATGGTCAGGGACACGTCGTCGACGGCGCGGAAAGCGGTTTTTGCCGCGGCCGAATTCGACGGTGACGTGGTCAAGCGAGATCAGAGGGGCGCCGGCGGCGACGGAATCCGAAGCCTCCGCTGCTGCGGCTGCGGTTGCGTTGACGGTTGCATCGCTCACGCGGCCTCACCCGCCCGACCCGCAGCACCATCCGCCCCATCGACGGCGGACTTGCCGGCCGCCGCGAGCACGGCGTCGAGGATCTCCTTCTCGCCGGACAGCACGAAGTCCTCCATCACCGGGCTGAACGGCAGCGGCGTGAACCGCGCGCCGACGCGCAGCACCGGCCCGCGCAGATAATCGAAATGGTTCTCGGCCACGCGCGCCGCGATCTCGCCGCCCACGCCGCCGATCTTGATGGCCTCGTGCGCGATGACCAGATGACCGGTCTTCTTCACCGACGCGTAGATGGTCGGCATGTCGAGCGGCGTGATGGACCGCAGGTCGATGACCTCCACGCTCACGCCGTATTCGCGCCGTGCAACATCCGCGGCAGTGAGCGCCTTGGTGAGCATCAGACCGTAGGAGACCAGCGTCACGTCGGGCGCCTTCGCGCACGACCTGCGCACGGCTCAGGTCGATGGGCGGCAGGTCCTCGGGCACGTCGCCCTTGACCGGGAACAGTCCCTTGTTCTCGAAGTAGATGACCGGGTTAGGATCCTTGATGGCCGCCTTGAGCAGCTGCTTGCCGTTGGCCGGCGTCGAGGGCACGACCACGCGGATGCCGGGGATGTTGGTGAACCACGTCTCCAGCGACTGGGAATGCTGGGCGGCGCCGTGCTTCATCAGGCCGTCGGGCGCGCGCAGCACCAGCGACATGGTGGCCTGTCCGCCGAACATGTAGTGCGCCTTGGCCATCTGGTTGAGCACCTCGTCCATGGCGATGCCGATGAAATCCGCGAAATGCAGGTCGATGACCGGCTTGGCGCCGGCGATGGCCGCGCCGACGCCCGCGCCGACGAGCGCCGTCTCGGAGATCGGCGTGTCAAGCACGCGCTCGGGGAATTCGTCCTTCATGCCGGCGAACTGGCCGAAGATGCCGCCCTGCTTGGCGATGTCCTCGCCGTAGACGAACACACGTTCGTCGGCTCGCATCTCTTCGAGCATGGCCTCGCGAGTCGCCTCGCCGAATGTGATGATTCGCTCACTCATACAGGTTCACCTCACCGCTGAATACGTCGTCCAAGGCGTCCTCGGCCTTGGGGAATGGACTGTTTACCGCAAATTCCAGAGCCTGTGCGAACTCCTGGTCGAGCCGCTCCTCCGCGGCGTCGAGGTCGTCCTGCGTGACGACGCCTTCGAGCAGGATCTTGCGCCGGAACCGGTCAATCGGGTCGTTGTAGAGTTTCCACTCCTCGACCTCCTCCTGGGAACGGTACTTCTGCGGGTCGGTGATGAAGTGGCCGTCGCGCCGGTAGGTCTTGCATTCCAGGATGGAGGGGCCGTCGCCGCGGCGGGCGCGGTCGATGAGCTTGGCGGAGGCGTCTCGCACGGATTCGACGTCGTTGCCGTCGACGGTGACACCGGGGG
>ENA-OQCV01000027-OQCV01000027.1-human-gut-metagenome-genome-assembly--contig:-NODE-27-length-40132-cov-3.580652_pt1 | contig 40132 bp, 51 predicted proteins | sample MGYA00242766_ERZ504592 | MGnify/ENA primary metagenome ERZ504592 (study PRJEB26092, sample SAMD00036315) | human gut metagenome | host: Homo sapiens | study: EMG produced TPA metagenomics assembly of...
TGGAATGAGATGATTACTTTTCAGCAGGAATCAGAACATTTACTGGAGGCTACGCTGGACATGGATAAAGAAGCGGTTGAAGAGGGAATTGAGAAAATCCATACAGAGTATGTTTCAAATATTCAGTATAATAATGAGAATTCCCTGAGCAGTGTACTTGCAATTGCATATCTGAGTTCAATGGAATATTATTTTAAACCAGTTCGTGAACTGCCGACAGGACGTGGGTTTGCAGACTTTGTATTTATTCCAAAACCAGAATACGTTTCCAGTTATCCGGCGCTTGTCGTAGAACTTAAATGGAATAAGAATGCCGAAACAGCGTTACAGCAGATAAAAGAGAAAAAATATCCCGAATCGATAAAACAGTATACAGGAGATATTTTACTGGTTGGAATAAATTATGATAAGAAGACGAAGAAGCATCAGTGCTTGATAGAATCATATGAGAAGTAGGAAAGGTAAAGAAAGATTATTATGAAAGAATATTCAAGAATTCTTATAGAACAATATTGTGAAAAGTATCCTAAAACTAAAAAAAAAGCAGCAACTTTACAAAGACTTGTGACAATGTCTTATGATATAGCAAGTCAACCTACAGATTATGATGCGATAAGTTTAGAGAAACTTATAGAAAGAGAGCGAAATCCAGAATTGCGCGAGGCGCTTGAAGATTTAGATGATTTTTATTTGGATGGTAAATTGTTGAAAATTTGAGTCGTGTGAGGTATTGTGATTAATGAATAAATTCTCAGAGAAAGATTGGAAATTATTCCGAAAAAAGATTTCGGGCTGGCAGGAAGCCTATATGGAGAAATTAAACAGGGAATATATAGCGTTATTAAATGAAGAGGGAGATGCATCGGACAAGTTTTGGAAACTGGAAAAAATGGATAAGAGAGGACAAGAAAAATCTGCGGTGTTCAGTGTGAGATGAGCAGATCAAATCAATTTTATATTATGCTGTCGCTATTGAGAGAAGGAGCGATTACTTTTGATGATCTGGAAGATTTCAGTGATGATTTAAAAGATATGATGAAACGCGTTGCAGATAATTGATAGTCGGACACCATTTTTGATTGAGAGGTGTAATAATGGGCAGATTTGTAAATCCTGATAACAGTGCATTTCAGGACGTTTTAAATTCTAAAGTATATGTGGATAAAACTGGTCTTTTGGATTATATAAACAGTGTTATTGATACTACAGACAAATTTATTTGTAATAGTCGACCTCGTAGATTTGAAAAAATCAATCACTGCAGATATGATTACAGCGTATTATAGCAAACCACATTGGGTCTGATCATCTAACTAACCGACAAATAAAATAAAATCAGTAAAAAAGTGATAAAATTTTCATAAATGGAATGTAATTGTTTTGCAAGATAATACAAATTTTGTAATATATACTAAATGATTTATTGACAATATAACAGGTATTTGATACATTAAAATTACATATCTGGGAAGTTCTATTCTAAGTCGTTCGACTATCTGATTCCCCATATGAGAGTAAATAAATATGGTGGAAGCAGCGTTAGCGCATACATGAATTTTTTACTTTATTGGAGGCTCCTTTCACCATCATAGAGAAAGGAGCGGTATAATGCCAGTAATAGCGAGATTTTATGGAATGGTAATAAAAATGTATTTTCGACAGAGTGAACATAATCCTCCGCATATTCATGCAATATATGGAGAGTGTGTTGGTGTAATTGACATAAGGACAGGCGAAATGTTAGAGGGTGATCTTTCGAAAAGGGCATTAAAAATGGTTCAAGAATGGGTAAAGCAGCACGAAAATGATTTGATTAAAATATGGGAAACGCAAAAGTTTGTAGAACTTCCACCGTTGGAATAAAATAATGGGAGTTCTCGAGTAAAATGGAAGGCGGTGTTATTGTGTTTCATAGAATCAAAGATATAATGTACTTTGAAAAAATTATGTTCTTTTGGCTACGTTTCAAGATGGGACGGTTAAAACTTATGATGTAAGTTCCCTGTTTGAGGAGGTGGAGGCATTTAACGCTTTAAAAGATACACCACATTTGTTCGAACAGGTAAAAGTGGATGTTGGTGGCTATGGAATCTCCTGGAATGATGAAATAGATTTATCTTGTGATGAGATTTGGGATAACGGAGTGCTTATATGTGAGGATAATGGAGTGAAGTAGTGAGGGTCTGACCATCTAACTCGTTCTTTAAATCCGAAAGCAGAAGGGGAGATTGTAATAGTACGGCTCGGTGGAGAAACACATGATGAAAAGGGACTTCTTGATCTTTTATATGGATTATTTTCCGGAAACCAGAAAAAGGTATTGTCATATATTCCAGATGCTGATAATCAAATCTGTCAGAAGGAGGGTCTGATATGTTAAGTATGATTTCTTATGCTGAGGAAAATGGAATAAAAAATGGGAGAAAAAATTGGAGAAAAGAAAGGCGAATCTCGATTAGGGGCACTTATGAATATTCTTTTAAAGAATAAGCGTTATGCAGATGCTGAGAAGGCATCTGAAGATGAAGTGTATCGTGAACAATTATATAAAGAATATAAATTGTAAGGATTTGTTAGATAGTTTCTCATTATAAGGTATCTAGAGAGTAAGTTATTGTCTGAAAGTTATATAAAACCTTTGGAATGTTGCTTTACGCTAAAATGGTTTCATGTTATCATTATTTTAGTTAAAAATTTTGATGACAGGAAGCCATTTTTGATTGTGAGGTGTAATGAATGGGGAGAGTTTTTAATACAACGGGTGTGTGTATTCCAGAGAAGCATTATATGGTAAATATTAATGGTCGTTTACAACAGATTAAAGTGCTTGTGGATGAGGGAAAATATTTTACCATTAACAGGGCCAGACAATATGGTAAAACTACAACTTTGCGCGCACTGGCAGAAATGCTTCGGGATGAATATTATGTTGTATTACTTGATTTTCAGACATTTGACAATGAGAAATTTAGTAATGGAAACGTGTTTTCAGTAGCATTTGCTGGTTCCTTTTTTGCGTGTACTTCGCAGAAACTGTAAGACTATGAATAACGAAATGGCCTCAGTTATAGACGAGATGAGAAAGGATGCCGATTATGCTAACAGATACTTTTCTCTGAAAGAGCTATTTGAGGGATTAAGTGATATATGTGAAGCGGCAGACAGAAAAATAGTTCTTATGATTGATGAAGTAGACAGTGCAGCGAATAATCAGGTTTTTATTGATTTTCTGGCACAGCTTAGGGCACAGTACCTGGACAGAGAATTTTATCCGGGATTTCAGTCGGTGATTCTGGCAGGAGTGTATGATATTAAGAATTTGAAGAGAAAACTCAGACCAGAGGAAGGACATAGATATAACAGTCCCTGGAACATTGCCGCAGATTTCAGCATCGAAATGAGTTTTTCTGAATCAGAGATAGCAGGGATGTTGCAGGAGTACGAAATTGATCATCGTACAGGGATGAATATATCAAAAATGTCAGAATTGCTATATGCGTATACAGCGGGATATCCGTTTCTGGTTTCAAGGATTTGCCAGTTGATGGATGAAAGGGTACGGGATGAATATGAAAATCTGAAATTGGTATGGACGGAAAATGGTTTTAATGAAGCAGTGCGTATTCTGCTTGCGGAGAAGAATCCTTTATTTGAATCATTAGTTGGAAAAATATGCGATTATCCGGAGTTAAGTGTTATGCTGAAAACATTACTTTTTACAGGAAGAAATATTGCGTATAATCCGGATGAAACCTCGATTGATATGGCTCAGATGTTTGGTTTTATTAAAAACCAAAATGGGAATGTGGTTATTGCAAACAGAATTTTTGAAACGAGATTATATAATTATTATCTTACAGAAGCAAAGATGCAGCAGACAGAGATATATAAGGCAGCGCTGCAGGACAAGAGTCAGTTTATCGTTAATGGATATCTGGATATGGAACGGATATTGGAACGTTTTGTTGTTCATTTCCATGATATTTACGGGAATCTGATAAAAATTTCTGGAAGAGCAGGGCGGAAGTTCTTTTTACTATATTTGAAACCGATTATTAACGGGACAGGAAATTATTATATCGAATCCAGAACAAGAGATCTTCGAAGAACAGATGTAATTGTAGATTATCATGGACGGCAATATATAATTGAATTAAAGATATGGCACGGTGACGAGTATAATAAGCGGGGAGAACAGCAGCTTGTTGGATATCTGGAAGATTATCATGTGGATAAAGGATATATGCTTAGCTTTAATTTTAACAGGAAAAAACAGTCGGGAATCCGGAAAATTATAGTGAATGAGAAAACGATAGTGGAAGCAGTGGTATAAATTAATTTGGCAGAAAAAGGAACCTATTTTTAAGTGATGGAAAAGTACTTGAAGAGCTTTGTGGTGCATTTGTAAATAAAGATCCGGAAAAGATAGAAAAGATATTTGGTGATTATTCATCGCTTACGATTAGAAATGGTTTCCTGTTATCAATATCTCAATTAAAAGAACTGATAATGGGAAACCATTTGGTTATTTGGCTGCTTTTTTATTCAATCGCCAGAAACAGATCATAAAAAAGATAATTCCATATACAGTTGTAATCGGTGTACGCCATTCCAACATAAGTCAGAGATGTTTCCGGTAATCTCGACATAATGATAGATACCGGAATTCGGATGCAGAATGCGGAAGTGATTCCCTGGATCATAACAGGAATACTTTTTCCACAGCCATTAAAATATCCGATACTGCTGAAAAGTACACAAGTCAGTATACAGTCGGCAGAGAAACCTTTCAGGTAAGCGGCACTCTGCGCGATTACCTCGGAATCATTGGTAAAGAAAGAGGATAATACTCCGCCTCCGAAGAATCCTACCATAAAGATGATGATTCCAACGGAACATCCGGTAATGATTGCAGTGTAAAAACCCTTCCATGCCCGGCTTTTCTTTCCGGCACCGATATTCTGCGCAACAAATGCTGATACACTCTGCATGATAGAGGACGGAACCAGCATAATAAAGGAAACGATTTTCTGTGCAATTCCATATCCGGCAGATGGCATCAGACCCATCTGATTGATAACAGAATTTACGACAAGAAATGAAATCTGAACCGTTGTCTCCTGAAGGGCAATCGGCACACCTACGTTCAATATTTTCCCTAACTCTTCCTTATAAATCCGACATTGTTCTCTGGAACCTTGTAACAATCGTTACTGTTCACTCCGTTCACAGTAACGTAGCCAAAATTCATTCCAGATTGCCAGCGGCAATGGAATTTTGGCTTGTATGTCTCGGGATAGTGATGTGTGAACAGTAACTAACAATCTTTTTCCATATCAAATAAGCTCCATATTCTGATTGCGAATATCAGTTGAAGTATGTTACTATGAGAAAAAACATAGCTATATCATATGATTTTTGATGAAGTAAATCAGATGGCTGGTGACACAGAAACATGATAAGAAAGGCAAAAAACATGGCATCAGAAAGAACAGAAGAATTATACAGGGTTTTGCTCAGCAAGGGCTATCCGAAGGAGCTTTGTGCAGAGATCGCATATAAAAATATGAATACAGATTATACTGCAACCAGAATGCTGGGTTATTTATATCGGTATACAAATCCTAAAATCGAAGATCTGGTAGATGAGATGCTGGCGATTTTAAGTGATCGGGCGCAGATAATAGAGAAAAAGGAATCTGAACATGCGCAGGCAGTGATCAGTGAAATGTACCGGAAGGGATTATAAGTGACGAAGAACTTGGAGATAAGATAACAATGGAGCAATATTATTACAACCATATGAATAAGGCGCAGCAGGCTGCATATCACAGCATTCTTAGCGGTGTGAAAAACCTGGCGGATGAATTTCAGATTCCGGCATTAGAGGGAGAAGAACTTTATAATGTATTTTTTCAGATGCGTCTGGATCATCCGGAGATATTTTGGGTGAGCAGTTATAAATACCGGTATTATAAAGACTCTCCGAATCTGATTTTTATTCCGGAGTATCTTTTTGATAAAAGAAGATTTGCGAACATCAAAAGGCTATGACTGCCAGAGTTGAGAAGCTGATTCGCCCGGCTCAGAAGCTGTCTGAATGGGAGAAAGAGAAGTATGTGCATGATTTTATCTGTGAAAATATCCGCTATGATAAACTGAAAAAATCATATTCCCATGAAATTATCGGACCGTTGGGGCAAGGCGTTGGTGTTTGTGAGGGAATTGCAAAAGCAGTAAAGGTTTTGTTAGATGCACTGGGAGTCTGGTGTGTGATTGCAATCTGTGGAAATAATCCTGAGAAGGGGATTAAGTATCGCCACACATGGAATATCGTAAAAATAGGAGGTACATATTATCATCTGGATGCGACCTTTGATAATACTCTGGGGAAAGATCGTGAGACTTCTGAAATCCGCTATGATTATTTCAATCTGGATGATTCACAGATTTTCAGGGATCATGAGCCTCTTATTGCGCCGGCGCCTCACTGCGGTGATCATGAGCACTTTTACTATAAGGAGAAGAAGCTTTCTTTTACTAAGAAAGAGGATGTGTATAAACGTTCTTTGCAGGCGGCGAAGAAAGGCAGGGTACTTATTTTTCACTGGAGAGGCGGTTATCTGACAAAGGAAGTACTGAAGGAATTGCTGGAGCTTATCCGGAAAGCAGGAGATGAGAAAGACAAAACAGCAATGGTCAGCATAAACTGGCCGCAGGCAGTTATTCGTGTTCAGTATACGGATATGCAGGTACAGGAGAGTGTGACAATAGAGGAAGCGAATGAAGGGGAAAAATAGATGTAATAAACAGCTTAACTTTTTTCCGTGTGAGGATAGAGCAGGAACAGTATAGGAAAGCTATATCATGTATGGAAGAGGAACAGTATGATAAGGCAATAATTTTGTTTGAGGGACTTCCAAGAGATTATGAAGATGCCAGAAATAATTTCAGGGAATAAGGGTGAAATAAATGAATCAAAATTGCATGATTACACGAGAAGCAGCGTTGGAATTCGGTTTATCATTTCAGAATACATATACGGAAAGACCTTTCCGTGATCAGAACTGGCAAGTGGTAAGAGCGAGGGAAAACAAAAAAAGTTTTTTATGGATCTATGAACGAAACGGTTATGTTAATCTGAATGTAAAAGCAGATCCGGAGTGGCGTGATTTTTGGCGAAGTGCCTATGAATCTGTACAGGCTGGTTATCATCAGAATAAGGAACATTGGAATACCATTATTCTAAATGGGACGGTACCGGATAAAGATATTAAAAGAATGATATCCGAAAGCTATGATCTCGTAACATACAGCCCGACAAAGAAGATTTATGAGGCAGTGAAGCAAATTCCGAAAGGATGCGTTGCAACTTATGGTCAGGTTGCCGAAATGGCAGGGAATCCGAGAATGTCGAGAGCGGTAGGGAATGCCCTCCATAAGAATCCGGATCCGGAGCATATTCCCTGTTATCGGGTAGTGAATTTCAGAGGAGAACTGTCAGGGGCTTTTGCCTTCGGCGGTAAAGATGTACAGAAAAAGCTACTGGAAGCAGATGGAATTGAGGTTGTCAATGGAACGGTGGATTTAAAAAAATATGGATTGACGCAAAGAGATGAGAAACTGTGAGAAAACAGATACGGAAGATTACCTTATTAACATTTGGGGGCGGGCAAATCTTTCCGGATCTGCCTGGCAGTGGAAGAAATTGCAGGAAACATTGTAGAACATGGATTTACAGGTAAAAAGGAAAACATTTTATTGATCTTCGGTTGACATTGGAAAAAGATGGAAGCGGGTGCCTGTCACTGCGTGACAATGGGGTGAAATTTAATCCCCTGGAATACAGAAACAGGGATACACAATATGGACTTGCTATTATCAGGGGGATTTCAGAGAAAATAGATTACCATTATGTGGCATCCATGAATTGTCTGAATGTGATGATCAGGTGAAGAATCATATATGAGGAATATGAAATGAATTACAGGAATGTAAAAATATCACAAGATGCGAGGATTGCGAAACAGTCAGTAATTGTGGGAGATGTAACAATTGGTCGTGACAGTTGTGTTTTATATTATGCTGTGATCCGGGGCGATGATGCACCGGTTGTGATCGGTGAGGAGTCAAATATTCAGGAGAATTGTACGATTCATGTAAACCATAACAGACCGGTATATATTGGAAATAATGTGACTATAGGGCATAATGCTGTGATCCATGGCTGTACCATCGGTGACAGAACTTTGATCGGAATGGGAGCGGTAATCCTTGACGGAGTAAAGATCGGAAAGGACTGTATTATAGGTGCAGGAAGCCTGGTTACCAAGAATACTGTGATACCGGATGGCTCACTGGTAATGGGCAGTCCGGCCAGGATCAAACGAAATCTCACCTGGGAAGAAAAGCTTGGTATTATGGAGAACAGTAAGGAATATGTAACGGTATCTCTGGAAATGAAAGAACAGGGCGTGTTATAGAAAAAAGAAAGTCCGGCAGAAAAAAACAAGTAATATGTTGATGGAGAATAATTCAAATGATAGTTAACAAGTGTTCGGAAAATTTACTTACAAAATCAAAAAATTATATGAGAATTACAGGGATAACTGTTATAGTGGTCCAGAGAATGCTGGAGAAGTATAAAAAGATATATCCCAATATTTCTGATTATTCTATTATGCATTTTATAGATATTGCAGAATTTTGCGATTTAATAATGGACAGACAGAAGCTGGAAGATTTGAATGGAGATGAATGCTACTGCCTTTTGATGGCGGCTCTGTTTGCTCATACCGGATTTGGTTTAAATCAGGAAAGCATGAATAAATATATAAGCAAACTGGGGATCCAAAAGCAGACGCAGCCGCTTTCATTCCTGCAGATCATGAACAAATATCATGTTTTGTTCAGTGCGTGTCTGATAGAAGAATACGGAGATATATTTGAATTTCCGTCAGAGATATATAAGCATGCCATAATCAGTATGCTGTATTTTATTGGCGGAAATAGTGATGATATAAATCAACTGGAAGAAGTTTTGCTGTCAGACAATCAAAATTCTGTCAGATTAAAAGATCTGGCAGCAGTTCTTGCTGTTGGAAATCAGCTTGCAGAATTGAAGAATACAAATCTTGATCTGAATTATGAGGATTTTGATAAGTATAATTCTGAAGAGATTGTTGGATTTGTTGAAAGAAACGTTGTAAGAAGCATTGCTGTTAAATATGGCAAACTTGTGATAGAAGCAGGCGGATCGGATTCGGCATATGCACTGATTGAAAGAAAAGTAAATTTGATCATTAATAATTTCGAGAAGCTCCTCAGCAGTCTGACTCATGGATCAGGTGACAATGCCGGCCTTTTTGGCATTGATTCGATAGAACTCAAATGTGTTCTGTCCGCTGAAAATTCAAAAAAGATCTACCTTAATAAGGAAATCGAAGAATCATGGACAGAAGAGGACATTGAACTTTTTTAATAAACTTTCTTTTGAGGAAAGAGTATTTTATGCGGATTATCTGTCTACAGAGTTTGAAATAACCAAATTTCTTGTGGATTTTGCAAAAACAAATAAAGCAGTACTTGCGGGATTAGAGTATAGAGTAAAATCACCGAAGTCCTTATATAATAAGCTTTATCAGAGAGTAGAGAAGTCTTTTTTTGGATTCAATAGCAGATGTTATTCGTTATACAGTGATATTGGAACCGAAAGAATATGTTGAACAAATACGATCTGTGACAGATGCCTTGTATGAGAAGAACTGGAAGATATATTCATTGAAAATTACTGGGTCAATGACAGTTTTCCATATAATGGCGTAAATGCCAAGTTTAAAAACTCACGCAACTATTGTATTGAAATCCAATTCCATACTCAGGAAAGCTTTGATGTGAAAATGAGTGAGGAAGATCATAAACTCTATGAACAAAGAAGAGTGTTAGAACCCCGGATGCGATGAGTATAACAGAATATTACAGTTACAGCTGAAATTATATTCTGATATGGAATATCCTGAAAATATTGCGGATTTAGAAAAAATCTGACGCACATCAAGGATATCTGACATAGAATTTTACGCTCTGATAGCAGTCACCGAGTTAGATTAATATGCGTTATTTATATTATACATCTGCTTTACGATAAACAGAATTCATGTTATGATTATTTCAGCTGAATTTGAGATATTCTATTAATGAAAAGGGCAACTATTCAACAGCTTCTGACTGTGAAAGTATTGAACAGTTATGAAGAAAAATAAAAGGAGGATCAATGTTATGCTTACAACATGGACTCCGGCACATATGCCGGAAAAAGAGGAAATCAAAACCCGTCTGCAGACAGCAAGAAGTCAGCTCTATGATTTTCAGATGAAAATCAAGGAACATAAGATCCCGGTAATCGTACTCTTTGAAGGCTGGGGATCTTCCGGCAAGGGAAGTACGATCGGAAAAGTCATTAAGAATATTGATCCGCGTTTCTTTAAGGTTGCCACTATGTCAGCTCCCACAGCAGAAGAACTGAGATATCCATTTCTGTATCGCTATTTTAAACAGATTCCGGAAGCCGGAAAATTTACATTTCTGGATTCCGGCTGGATGGAGCAGACTTGTAAAGACTGTCTGTCGGGCGAGATTGAAGGCGAAGGTTATACACAGCGGATTGACAGCATCCGCCGTTTTGAGCGGCAGCTTACAGATAATGGTTATCTGGTGCTGAAATTCTTTATGCAGATTGACAGGGATGAACAGAAGCGGCGTGAAAAATTACTTCTGGATCATAAAGACACCAGATGGCGTGTGTCAGACTTTGATAAATGGCAGAATGAACATTACAAAAAATGTGCAAAAATATTTTCTCAGTATCTGTCTGACACGAATGCTTCCTCTGCACCATGGTACATCATAGATGCCAGTGACAGAAAATGGGCGGAACTTCAGGTGCTGGAGACTATGGTAAGCAATATTGAAGTTGCCATGCAGAATCAGGCACATTCCGTTCCGATTTTGCAGAATGTATTCCCTCTGGAGCAGATTCCCCGTCTGTCGGATATTGATCTGAGAGATAAAACAATGGATGACGAGGAGTACAGGGGAGAACTGAAACAGCTCCAGAGTAAACTGGGGGAACTCCATAATAAACTGTACAGGAGACGTATTCCTGTGATCATCACGTATGAAGGCTGGGATGCGGCAGGCAAAGGAGGTAACATCAAACGTATTACAGAAGCTCTGGATCCCCGGGGTTATGAAGTACATCCAATTGCAAGTCCGGAACCACATGAGAAGGCCAGACATTATTTATGGCGTTTCTGGACAAGACTTCCGAAAAATGGGCATATCGCTATTTTTGACAGAACTTGGTATGGCAGAGTTATGGTAGAACGTCTGGAGGGATTTTGCAGTGAAAATGACTGGAAACGTGCCTACAACGAAATGAATGAGTTTGAGAAAGAACTTAAAGACTGGGGTGCAGTCATTATTAAATTCTGGGTACAGATCGATAAGGATACACAGCTGGAGCGTTTTCAGGAGAGACAGAATAATCCAGAGAAACAATGGAAGATCACAGATGAGGACTGGAGAAACAGAGAGAAATGGGATGCCTATGAAGTTGCCGTAAATGAGATGCTTCAGAAGACAAATACTTCCTTTGCACCATGGCATGTACTGGAATCTGTTGACAAGAAATATGCCCGTATCAAAGCACTCAGAATTGTGATCTCTGAAATAGAAAAAGCATTAAAAGAAAATTAAATTTTGCGGGAAATGTGTAAATGAATGATAAGATAACAGTCTGCCTGGGTAAGGGCGGGCAAAGAGAAATGGCAGAATCTTTTGCCAGAAAGAACAATGTTCCGATTATGGACAAACCGGGAGAACATCTGACAGTAATGTTTGACTCCCGGGGCGTATCACTTACCGGTTATGGCCTGACATATCAGGGAGATTTTGAAGGAATGCTGCACAGAGTCACAAACGGAAGACTTTCCCATGAAATGCTGGTACGTGCAGTCAAAACAGAGGGAGAACATCTGAAAGCAATTGATGCCACTGCAGGTATGGGAGAGGATGGTTTCCTTCTTGCAGCATATGGCTATGAGGTGACATTATACGAACAGAATCCGGTGATCGCCGCACTTTTGAAGGATGCGCTCCGGCGTGCCAGAAAGCATCCCGTATTAAAAGACATTGCTTCCAGAATGAAACTGGTGGAGGGTGACAGTGTGTCATGTATGGAGAAACTTATGGATCCGGTAGATGTGATCTATCTTGATCCCATGTTCCCGAAGAGACAGAAATCCGGTCTGATAAATAAAAAACTTCAGCTGATCCAGAAACTTGAACCTCCATGTTCTGAGGAAAAAGATCTTTTTGATGCAGCTATCAAAGCTGGACCTTCCAGAATTATCGTAAAACGTCCTCTTAAGAGCGTCTGTCTTGATGGAAGAGAGCCTTCTTATATATTAAAAGGAAAAGCAATACGATATGACTGTTATGTGATGTAGAAGGTTTATCAGAAAATTGCAGCAGCCCTTTATTTTTGAGGGCTGCTGCAATGTATTTTTCCCATTCCCGGATAAATTCCATTTGTTCCTGATCGGAGATTTCCTGGGGAGGCAGCGTCATTTCCGGCAGCTACACAGCAGAGCAGGACGAAGGTCTGAAAGAGTAAAAATACCAGTATCAATAATAATGCAGTCATAATTTTGTCTCCTTAATATTATGCAGATGGTTACAGTTATTTTATGAAATTGCTATAAGGATATTTTTTTGGGATTTCTGTAACAGATTCTGTATATGCCTGTTGTTTTTGCATATCAGAAGTATCTGCATATCATGGAAGCTTTATACATTTTATTTACAGAAAAACGGAGATATGACAGGAGAAACTGCCGGACACGAAAATATAATCTTCCGAATAATTTAAAGTAAGACGCAAATGTTCATTGTCTTTGCAGCGACCTGATGAACAGTTGCGGTAAGATTTCATTATCCAGATGATTCGGAGGATTTTTTATGAAGAATTCAGATGATTCCGGATATACAGGAAAGCACGTGGGTGTGTGTGTTCTGGATACCGGGATTTTTCCTCATATAGATTTTACAGGGAGAATACTTGTGTTTCAAGATTTCATCGGACATCGTATCAGACCTTATGATGATAATTCTCATGGAACCCATGTATGTGGGATCATTGGCGGTGACGGAAGGGCTTCGGAAGGACGGATCAGAGGAATTGCCCCTGGGTGTAGCCTGATAGTTCTGAAGGTGCTCGACAGAACGGGAAATGGCAGGAAAGAAGATGTTTTACAGGCTTTTCGCTGGATCCTGGAGAATAAGAGATATTATGGGATACGTGTAGTGAATATCTCGGTGGGAACAACCTGCAGGAGAGCAGAAGATCACAGGGTTCTGATCGCGGGTGTGGAACAACTTTGGGATGCAGGTCTGGTGGTAGTGGCTGCGGCAGGAAATCAGGGACCGAAGGCAGGAAGTGTGACAGCACCGGGAAGCAGCCGGAAGATTATCACAGTAGGCTCCAGCGATCTGCTTACAGGACGGACTGCCATATCCGGCAGGGGACCTACATTTGAGTGTGTTTGTAAACCGGATCTGGTTGCACCCGGGAATCATGTTCTTGCCTGTGCACCGGGGGCAGATAACGGATATGGAGTGAAGAGTGGTACTTCTATGTCTACACCTCTGGTTGCAGGGGCAGCAGCATTGATGCTTGAGAAGAATCCGGAGCTGACTAATGTTCAGATCAAGATGAAATTGAAAGAAAGTGCCAGGGATATGGGATTGCCAAAGAATCAGCAGGGATGGGGAGAACTGGATCTGGAACGTTTTATGGAACTGTGATCAGTAATCTTTTATTTCACAAAATTATTGCTTTAGTGTATAAAAGCATTGACGAACGGTCTGTTTTCGGCTATCATGATAGTTAACTGGATGAGAGCCAAAGAGGAGGATTAACATGAAAAAAAATTCAGATGCAGACACCACTTGTGGAGATGGATGGAGATGAGATGACCAGAATTCTCTGGAAAATTATCAAAGATGAACTTCTTCTTCCGTATATTGATTTGAACACTGAGTATTATGACCTTGGTCTGGAATACAGAAATGAAACGGATGATCAGGTAACTGTTGATGCAGCAGAGGCTACAAAGAAGTACGGCGTAGCAGTGAAATGTGCAACTATCACTCCTAATAAGGCAAGAATGGAAGAGTATACCTTAAAGAAAATGTACAAGAGTCCTAACGGAACGATTCGTGCAATTCTCGACGGAACTGTTTTTCGTGCCCCAATCGTAGTGAAGGGTATTGAACCATGTGTTAAGAACTGGAAGAAACCGATCACCATCGCACGTCATGCCTATGGTGATGTGTATAAGAACACAGAGATGTATATTGACGGCCCCGGAGATGCTTATCTGGTATTTGAAGGTGCAGACGGACAGCAGAGAAAAGAGCTGATCCATCATTATGAGGGACCGGGTGTGCTTCAGGGTATGCACAATCTGGATGATTCTATCACAAGTTTTGCAAGATGCTGTTTTAATTATGCACTGGATACAAAACAGAACCTGTGGCTTGGCGGCAAGGATACGATCTCCAAGATTTATGACGGACGTTTTAAGGAAATCTTTGCAACTATTTATGAAGATGAGTTTAAGGAGAAATTCGAGGCAGCAGGCATTGAATATTTCTACAGCCTGATCGATGATATCGTAGCTCGTGTCATGAAGGCTGAAGGCGGATTTATCTGGGCCTGCAAGAACTATGATGGAGATGTTATGAGCGATATGGTTTCTTCAGCATTTGGTTCTCTGGCTATGATGACATCTGTACTGGTATCTCCACAGGGATATTACGAATATGAAGCTGCTCATGGAACTGTACAGAGACATTATTATCGCTATCTGAAAGGTGAGGAGACATCTACTAACTCTGTAGCAACTATTTTTGCATGGACTGGAGCTCTGAGAAAAAGAGGTGAGCTGGACGGCAATAAAGAATTGATGGAATTTGCTGATAAACTGGAGAAGGCGACTCTGGAGACGATTGAAAGCGGTAAGATGACAAAAGACCTTGCGCTGATCACTTCTCTTGAGGATGTGACAGTACTGAACAGCAAAGATTTCATCCTTGCCATCAGAGAGAGACTGGATGAAATTTTATAATGTCAGAAATTATCCGGTAATGTTTCTATAACATTATAAAGTTCTCCGGGCAGGATCACACTGCAGCGGAGAAACCTGTAAAAAGTTATAAACTGCGAAAATGGGAAGAACCTGCATTATGCAAGTTCTTCCCATTTTTCATATAATCCTTCTAATTCTTCGGTGATGGCGGCTTTCTCTTTGCTGAGTTTCGCACATTCTGCCACATTTGTGCAGATATCCGGGAGAATCATGGTTTCGTCGATCTCTTTATCTCTGGTCTCAAGTTCTTCAATGCGGGCTTCTACTTTTTTTAGTTCATTCTCTCGTTTTCGCTGACGGGCCTGTTCTTCTTTCTGCTGCTGCCAGGAAAGCTTGTTATCAGAAGCCTGCTTTGCTTCTGTCACAGCCTGAGCGGCAGCCGGAGCATATTTTTCCGTCAGTTCTTCTTTTTTCTCCAGATAATAGTCGTAATCTCCGATATAATTTACAATTGCCTGATTGGTCAGATCCAGGATCCGGGTAGCTGTCTGGTTGATGAAGTAACGGTCGTGGGAAACATAGAATACTGTTCCTGTGTAACTGTTCAATGCCTCTTCAAGAATCTCTTTTGAAGAGATATCCAGATGGTTGGTGGGCTCATCGAGGATCAGAAAGTTTGCTTCGGACAGCATCAGCTTGGCGAGGGAAACACGACCTCTTTCTCCGCCGGACAGAGCGGAGATCAGTTTGAATACGTCATCCCCTGTGAAAAGGAATGCTGCCAGCATATTTCGAATTTCTGTTTCCGTAAGTGTGGGATAAGCATCTGAGATTTCCTCAAAAATAGTTTTCTCCATATGAAGAACATGATGTTCCTGGTCATAGTAGCCAATCTGTACCTTGGAACCAAGAGTAAATCTGCCGCTGTCTGCATCGATCAGCCCATTGATGATCTTTAACATGGTGGTTTTGCCTGTGCCGTTATTGCCAATCAGGGCTACACGTTCTCCACGTTTGATCTCAAAGGAGATGTCACTGAAAAGTGTCTGTCCGGGAAAAGATTTGGAAAGACTTTCCACAGTAAGGACATCATTTCCGCTGACAAATCTTGGTTCCAGGGAAATGCGCATCTGATTCTGAATCTCCTGTGGTTTATCAATGCGCTGGACTTTATCCAGCATTTTCTCGCGGCTTTCCGCACGTTTGATGGATTTCTCGCGGTTAAAGGATTTCAGCTTGGCAATGACTGCTTCCTGATGTTTGATATCCCGCTGCTGGTTCAGGTAGGCTTTGTACTGGGCGTCACGCAGCTGGGCTTTTTTTAAGGCATAGGCAGAATAGTTGCCACTGTACATACGCATATTTCCTGCTTCGATTTCCACAACTTTTGTTACGACTTTGTCAAGAAAGTAACGGTCGTGGGATACGATAAATACAGCACCCGGGTAATTCAGAAGATAGGTTTCCAGCCAGGAAATACTCTCCATATCCAGATGGTTGGTAGGCTCATCCAGAAGAAGAATGTCAGGGCTGGCAAGAAGCAGTTTACCCAGAGCTACGCGGGTTTTCTGGCCGCCTGAAAGAGTTTCTATCTGGCGTTCGAAATCTTCTTCTGTGAAACCAAGACCTTTTAATACACCCATGATCTCACTTTTGTAAGCGTAACCATTTTCCAGTTCAAACTGGTGACTCAGTCTTGTGTAAGTATTCATCAGGCTGTCCAGAGCATCTCCGGTGGTGGTTTTCATTTCCTGTTCCAGAGAGCGCAGACGGTTCTCCATATCAATAATGTGCTGTTTGGTGGAAATCAGTTCTTCGTAAATGGTATGATGGCCATGAATGTCCTGATACTGGGCAAGGTAGCCGATATTTTTATCTTTGGCAAGTACCACGTTTCCTGAATCCGGGGAGAGCTCATGCATAATGATTCGCAGCAGAGTCGTCTTGCCTGCACCGTTATTGCCGATGAGAGCTGCCTTTTCGCGGTCTTCTATATGGAAACTGGCATCCTTGAGAATGATTTTTTCGCCAAAGGATTTACAGATATTCTGACATGATAAAATCATAGGAATTCCTCCGTTTGTAATTTGTCCGCGTACTATTATAATCGAAAATGCCTGTTTTTGAAAGCATTTTAAGAGATTTTGTCCAGGGAAAAGAAAGCATCGGATGGATGCATGGAAGAAAATATGATATTCCGGGGAATTTTTCAGAATGAAATTGATAAAAAAATACAGAAATATTTGGTCAAAAAGTACAAATTTAATTTGACAATAAAATAACATCTGGGTATAATTGACATAGATAAGCTAAGGAGGGAAAATTTGTGGAAGCTAAGGAAATTTCGAAAGCGGTAATCAAGCGTTTGCCGCGGTACTACCGCTACCTCGGTGAATTGATGGAGGAGAATGTAGAGCGTATATCTTCAAATGATCTTAGCAAGAAGATGCATGTGACGGCTTCCCAGATTCGTCAGGACTTAAATAATTTCGGTGGTTTTGGTCAGCAGGGTTACGGCTATAATGTACGCTATTTGTATACAGAAATCGGTAAGATCCTTGGGCTGGATACTGTACATCCGATGATTATTCTGGGTGCCGGTAATCTGGGACAGGCATTGGCCAATTATGTGGATTTTGAAAAGCGCGGATTTAAGCTGGTTGGTATTTTTGACGTCAATCCTGTACTTGAGGGGATTGCAGTTCGTGGAATTGAGATTCAGATGTTGAGCGATCTTCCTTTGTTTCTGAAGGAGAATGAGGTTGAGATCGCGATCCTGACTCTTCCTAAAAATAAAGCCAAAGAGATGGCAAAGATTTTAATTGATAATGGAATTAAGGCAATCTGGAATTTTGCACATATTGATCTGGATGCCCCGGAGGATGTAATGGTAGAGAACGTACATCTTTCAGAGAGTCTTATGACTTTGTCCTATAACCTGAGTGAGTACAGAAAGGAACATGAAGGGATGTAAGGGATAACTGTGAAACACAAGGCTGTGGTCATCTGATCACAGCTTTTCTCTTGTATGTAAATGTGTTATTGTAAACAGGAGGTGAACAGATGAGAGAGATTGTAACTGCTGTTGAGATGAAAGAACTGGATCATAATACGATTCAGAAAGCCGGGATATCGTCTCCGGTACTTATGGAGAGGGCGGCATTAAAGACGGTTGAGGAGATTGTACAGAGATTAAAGAATAAAGAAAAAGAGAAAATCCTTGTGGTCTGCGGAACCGGCAACAATGGCGGAGACGGATTGGCGATTGCCAGACTGCTTCAGTTGAGAGGAGTCAGAACCTGGTATTATATTGCGGGTAAGGAAGAGAAAATGACTGCTGAAACTGCCGGACAGCTTAAAACAGCAGAATATTATCAGGTGCCCCGGGTGCATAACCTGGATCTGGATGAATATACTACTATAGTAGATGCCATCTTTGGGGTTGGACTGAGCAGACCTGTAGAGGGAAAATATGCAGAGCTTATCAGTACAATGAACCGGGCATCTGCGTATAAAGTAGCTGTGGATATTCCATCCGGGATTGACTCAGATACCGGATTTGAGAAGGGGATTGCATTCCGGGCAGATCTTACGGTTACCTTTGCTTTTCGCAAAAGAGGGCTGTGTTTTTATCCCGGACGCATGTATGGCGGTGAGATCGTTGTTACGGATATCGGAATCTATTCCATACCCGGAAAGAAAATCTGTATGCATCATCTGGAACGTGAAGATTTGAAAATGCTTCCGGAGAGAGTTCCCTATGGAAATAAAGGAACCTTCGGCAAGGTTCTTCTTATAGCTGGCAGTGAAGGAATGTGCGGAGCTGCATATCTGAGTGCAGCAGCTGCTCTGAAAAGCTCTGCGGGAATGGTGAGAATTCAGACCGTGGAGGCCAACAGGATTCCGTTGCAGACACTGTTGCCGGAAGCCATGATCACCTGTGATTTTGATGAGGAAAAAAACCAGGCAATGCTTGATTGGTGTGATGTGCTTGTGATAGGACCGGGTCTTGGAACCGGAGCGCAGAGCAGGGAAAGAGCTCAGTGGTTCCTGGCGAAGGCAGCTGAGTATAAAAAAATCAGTAATTCTGGATGCAGATGGCCTGAATCTTCTGTCAGTCCATGACAACTGGAAGTGTTTTATCGGGGAACATGTGATCCTGACACCTCATATTGGTGAGATGAGTCGTCTGTGCGGAAAAGAAATCGGTAAGATTCAGGATTGTCTGGCACAGACCGCAGCTGATTATGCAAAGGAGTCTGGAGCGGTTTGCGTTCTGAAGGATGCCTGTACTGTGGTGGCAGATGCTTTTGGGAGATATGTATTTGAACATTTCGGGTAATGCAGGAATGGCTACAGCGGGAAGTGGAGATGTGTTAAGCGGTGTGCTTGCCGGTATACAGTGTATGTATCTGGCAGCAGAAAAGAAATTTTCTCCTGTTATGTTGGCTGCACTTGGTGTATATGTGCATGGGCTGGCAGGTGATCTGGCTGCTGAAACAGTAGGGCAGCGAGGGATGACCGCAGGAGATATCATCTGTTTTCTGCCGGAAATACTAAGATAGAATATTCATTTTGAGGCAGTAAATCTGTGAAACAATTTGCAGATATTAACATGAAAAAACTAACAGAGGAAAATTATTATGAAGAAAGATAGCAGAGTAAAAGCAGTCATTTCACTGGATGCAGTAGAACATAATTTCCGGGAAATGAGAAAAAATATTGCAGAAGAGACAAAGATGATCGCAGTCATAAAGGCTGACGCTTATGGACATGGCGCGGTGCCGGTTGCACATCTCATTGAGGATTATGATTATATCTGGGGATTTGCGGCTGCAACTGCGGAAGAAGCGATTCATCTGCGAGAAGCCGGGATTACAAAACCAATCCTGATCCTTGGAATTGTTTTTGATGAATATTTTCCGGAACTTGTCCGTTATGAGATCCGTCCTGCAGTGTGCGAATATGAGGAGGCAAGGAAACTTTCAGACGAAGCGGTTCTGCAGAAAAAAAGCTGTACATATTCATATTGCTCTGGACACAGGAATGACCAGGATCGGTTTTGCGGATACACAGGAAAATGTAGAGGAAATTAAAAAATTTCAGAACTTCCAAATCTTAGAGATTGAGGGTATGTTTACTCATTTTGCAAGAGCAGATGAGTATGATAGAAGTCCGGCTATGGTACAATTGGAGCGGTATCTGGATTTTTCAAGACGCGTAGAAGAGGTCAGGAGTGGAAATTCCTCTGCATCACTGTTCTAACAGTGCGGGCATCATACGTATGCCGGAAGCAAATCTGAATATTGTCCGCGCCGGAATCACAATTTATGGAATTTATCCTTCTTCTGAGGTGGAGAGGGATATTGTAAAGCTTGAGCCGGTTATGGAACTTAAGAGTCATGTGACTTATGTGAAGGACGTTCCTGCCGGAGCAGCGATCAGCTACGGCGGTACTTATGTGGCTGACAGGAAGCTTCGTGTGGCAACTGTTCCGGTGGGCTATGCAGACGGCTATTCCAGGCAGCTTTCCAATAAAGGCTGGGTTTTGATACATGGACAAAAGGCTCCGATCCTTGGCAGAGTCTGTATGGACCAGTTTATGGTAGATGTGACTGAGATTGGTGATGTGAAGAAGGGCGATGAGGTAACACTGATCGGCAGAGACGGGGATGAGTTTATCGGTATTGAGGAGATTGGTGATCTCTGTGGCAGATTTTCCTATGAGTTTGCCTGTGATATCAGCCCGCGTGTGCCGAGAGTCTATATTAAAAAACGGGAAAGAAATATAATGTTACTGTTTGCTGAATAGAGACGAAGTGAGCGATAACTGATTTTTATATACCACGCATGTATACACAAGAAAAAGGTGGAAATACTTTATCTTAACCGGACAGGAAATATCCGGCTGATAACAAGGTTTTCTTCTTATGGCAATGTTGTAAATTGAAACCGGAAAGAATCGGAGTGTGAATTGTGTGGTAATTAAAAGAGGGGATATATTTTATGCTGATCTTCGCCCTGTAGTGGGGAGTGAACAGGGTGGAATCCGGCCGGTTCTGATCATTCAGAATAACGTAGGTAACCGGCACAGCCCTACAGTGATCTGTGCTGCTATTACATCCAAAAATGAACAAGGCTAAGCTTCCTACACATATTGAGATCAATGCGGAACTCTATGGGATTGAAAAAGATTCTGTGATTTTGCTGGAACAGCTTCGTACTATAGATAAAAGAAGATTAAAAGATAAAGTCTGTCATCTGGATGATGCGATGCTGGATAAGGTGAATCATGCACTTGAGATCAGCCTGGAGCTTACGTTCTGATTTTACTTTTTAAGGGATATATCATCTGATCCGGTATTGCGATTTTTTGGCTTGCATGTCTCGGATAGTAGTGCGTGAACAATAAATGAACAGTAATTTTTGGTATCTCTGTCCGGTCAGTATCTTGACGATTAATGGAGAAAGTGATATATTTTACCAGTAATTACGCATATTCAATAAGGAGGAGACTGAATAATATAATGGAAGATGGCAGTAGTATGCCCCTCTGGGGCTTATTTGTTTTACTGTTACTGTTGTGGCTGAATGGAATCTTTTACGGGTTTGCCGCAGCGCTGAGAAACATAAGTGAGAATGATACACAGAAGAAAGCAGAGGAAGGCGATAAAAAAAGGCACAGATGCTGATGACTCTGATCGACAAACCGGCGCAGTTTGTCAATGCAATTCCGCTGATCGTAATGGCATGTGGTATTTGTTTTGGTACTTTTCTGGTCCCATATGCTGTGGATGCATTTTATCCATACATAAAGCATGTGCCTGCACTGATCCTGGTAATGGCATTGTGCGTGATTTTTCTTGCTGCAATCGGTATTCTGGCTTTTCGGCGGGTTGGTACTTATCATCCTGAAGCTTATGCATATAAGTATCTGAACCTGGTACATTTCTGGCTGAATCTGTTAAAGCCTTTTACTGTATCTGTCACCTGGATCGCCAGACTGGCAGCAGTGCCTTTTGGTGTGGAGATAAACCGTACAGAAAAGTCTGTCACAGAAGAGGAAATCATTTCCATTGTAGATGAAGCTCATGAACAGGGCGTCATCCAGGAGAATGAGGCGGAAATGATCCAGAATATCATATCTTTTAATGAGACAGAAGCCCATGATATCATGACTCACAGAAAGAATGTGGTGGCCTTTGACGAGGAGATATTGCTCAAGAACATGATTGACACTATGCTGGAAGAGGGGAATTCCCGTTATCCGGTATATGAGGAGAATATTGACAATATCAAAGGAATTGTCCATTATAAAGATGCGCTTAAGTTTATGACACAGAATCCCTGGGCGAAGTTCAAACCGTTGAAGGAACTGCCCGGAATTATCCGCCAGGCATCCCTGATTCCTGAAACAAGGGGGATTGGAGATCTTTTTCATACTATGCAGGCCAGAAAGATCCATATGGCAATTGTTGTGGATGAATATGGCCAGACAGCCGGGATCGTTACCATGGAGGATATTCTGGAGGAGATTGTCGGAGATATTCTGGATGAATATGATGAGGATGAAATTACGATCCGCGCACAGAAAGATAACAGTCTGATCATTGACGGGCTTGCTTATCTGGAGGATGTGGAAGAAGAGTTGGATGCAGATTTTGGGGATACAGAGTTTGAAACACTGAACGGTTATCTGACCAATATTCTGGGACATATTCCTACAGATAAGGATGTTGATACAAGCATAAAAGCGATTGGATATTGCTTTACGATCTTGTCTATTGGTAATAAAACCATTGGCAAGGTTAAGGTGGAGCGGGATAATAATGTTGCTGTATAAACAGCAGCAGATAAAAATAATTAACAAAAGGAGAAAGAAAGATGTCAGGACATTCAAAATTTGCAAACATTAAGCATAAGAAAGAGAAAACGATGCAAAAAAAGGTAAGATTTTTACAGTAATCGGACGTGAGCTGGTTATGGCTGTCAAAGCAGGCGGTCCGGATCCAAATAACAACAGCAAACTTCGTGATGTAATTGCCAAAGCGAAAGCAAACAACATGCCAAACGATACAATCGAACGTGGTATCTAAAAAAGCAGCAGGTGCTGATTCCGCAGACAACTACGAGAAAGCTGTATATGAAGGATATGGTCCGAACGGTGTTGCTATCATTGTTGAGACTCTGACAGACAACAAGAACCGTACAGCAGGTAATGTACGTAATGCATTTACAAAGGGTAACGGAAGCATCGGAACTCAGGGATGTGTATCCTATATGTTTGATCAGAAAGGTCAGATCATTATTGACAAAGAAGAGTGTGAGATGGATGCAGACGAGATTATGATGCTTGCTCTGGATGCCGGTGCTGAGGACTTCAGCGAGGAAGAGGACAGTTATGAGATTCTCACTGCTCCGGATGATTTCAGTGCAGTTCGCGAAGCTCTGGAAAAAGCAGGTCTGCCTATTGCAGAAGCACAGGTTGCCATGATTCCTCAGACTTATGTGGAGCTTACAGATGAGCAGGCACTCAAGGATCTTCAGAGAACTCTGGATCTTCTGGATGATGACGATGATGTCACAGATTACTGGACAAACTGGGATGAGCAGTAAAATACCGCAGGTATATTGAGACTGCCTGTTTTGGGTTATTGCTGTCGGACATGTATAGTTTATAAAAGAAACACACATAATACCTCCATAGAGAAAATGGAGGTATTTTTATGTCTGAAAACAGATATGGAGAAAAAAAGAGAAGAGTCTGAAACAGGGATGAAGCTGCAAAACTGTGAGACACAGGAGTCAGAAAATAAAGTTCAGGAAAGTACCAATGAGCAGATCAAAGATATGGGACAGGTGGTTTTAAACAGCAATTCCCGAAAACACAAGGTAGAGCTTCTGACCATCATTGGTGAGGTGGAAGGTCATGAGTCTGCACCCTCCCATTCCAAAACTACAAAATATGAGCATGTACTTCCAAAGCTTGCCATCATTGAGGATGATGAAGAAATAGAAGGCTTGCTGATCCTTTTAAACACAGTGGGAGGAGATGTGGAGGCTGGGCTTGCCATTGCAGAGATGATTGCCTCATTAAGTATACCAACAGTGTCACTGGTTCTGGGCGGCGGACATTCTATCGGAGTTCCGATGGCCGTATCTGCGGACTATTCTTTCGCAGTACCAAGTGCTACGATGGTGATCCATCCGGTACGTTCCAATGGTATGTTTATCGGAGTGGCTCAGACTTACCGGAATATGGAGAAAATTCAGGACCGTATCACTACATTTATTTCCGAACACTCCAGAGCATCTCAGAAACGTCTGGAAGAGCTGATGCTTGATACTTCTCAGCTGGTAAAAGATGTAGGAACCATGCTGGAAGGAAAAGAGGCAGTAAAAGAAGGGCTGATCGATGAGGTTGGCGGTATTAAGGAAGCGTTGGCAAAATTATATGAAATGATAGAAAAGAGTGTTAAAAGTGAAAAAAATCTTATATATGCTACAAATCAACCCTTGCCATATGTCAGATTTTGGCGTATTATTAATAGAGGTTTATTATTTGCGAGGAGGAAAACCATGTATAAGATTTTAAAAGCTGAAACACTGGCAGCTAAGATCCATCTTATGGTTGTACACGCACCGCGTGTTGCAAGCCATTGTCAGCCAGGACAATTTATTATCGTTAAGTTAGATGAGAAGGGTGAGAGAATCCCTCTTACTATCTGTGATTATGATCGTGAAGAGGGTACGGTCACAATCGTATTCCAGGAGATTGGTGTATCTACCATCAAGATGGCAGAATTAAAAGCAGGAGATGCATTCCGCGATTTCGTAGGACCTCTTGGATGTCCTTCTGAATTTGTTGAGGAAGATATCGAAGAATTAAAGAAAAAGAAAATGGTATTTGTTGCCGGCGGTGTTGGTACAGCCCCTGTTTACCCACAGGTAAAATGGCTCCATGAACATGGAATCACAGCAGATGTTATTCTTGGTGCAAAAACTAAGGATATGGTTATCCTTGAGAAAGAACTGGGAGAAGTTTCCAATCTTTATGTTACTACAGATGACGGTTCCTATGGCCGTGCAGGTATGGTTACCAAGACTCTTGAGGATCTGGTAACAAACGAAGGCAAACATTACGATGTCTGCGTAGCGATCGGACCGATGATCATGATGAAATTTGTCTGTCTTCTTACCAAGAAGCTTGGCATTCATACAATTGTCAGCATGAACCCGATCATGGTTGACGGAACAGGTATGTGTGGCGCATGCCGTCTTCAGGTTGGCGATGAGATTAAGTTTGCATGTGTAGACGGACCGGAATTCGATGGACATCTCGTTGATTTCGACCAGGCTATGAAGAGAAGCCAGATGTATAAGACTGAAGAGGGACGTGCATTACTGAAACTTCAGGAAGGTGATACCCATCATGGCGGATGTGGACATTGTGGAGGTGACAAGTAATGGCAGATGCAAAGATGTTAAAGAAAGTTCCTGTAAGAGAACAGGATCCAAAAGTACGTGCAACAAACTTTGAAGAAGTTTGTCTTGGATACAATCAGGAAGAAGCAATGGAAGAAGCACAGAGATGTTTAGGCTGTAAGAAACCGAAATGTGTGGAAGGCTGTCCTGTATCTATTAATATTCCTGGATTTATTGAAGAGATCAAAGAGGGAAAGATCGAAGAGGCATACAAAGTGATCGGATTATCCTCCGCACTTCCGGCTATCTGTGGACGTGTATGTCCTCAGGAATCCCAGTGTGAGGGTAAATGTATCCGCGGAGTCAAAGGCGAAGCTGTTTCTATCGGTAAGCTGGAGAGATTTGTTGCTGACTATGCTCTGGAACATGATATCAAACCTGTTGGAGCAGAAGTTAAGAATGGACATAAAGTTGCAGTGATCGGTTCCGGTCCTTCCGGACTTACCTGTGCAGGTGATCTTGCAAAAGCTGGTTATGATGTAACTGTATTTGAAGCTCTTCATGAACTTGGCGGTGTTCTTGTTTACGGTATTCCGGAGTTCCGTCTTCCGAAACAGAAAGTTGTTAAGAAAGAAATTGAAAAAGTTAAAGAATTAGGTGTTAAATTCGAGACTAATGTTGTTATCGGTAAATCCACAACAATCGATCAGCTGATCGAGGACGAAGGATTTGAAGCTGTATTTATCGGATCAGGTGCCGGACTTCCAATGTTCATGGGTATCCCGGGTGAGAATGCAAGCGGTGTATTCTCTGCCAACGAATATCTTACAAGAAGCAACCTGATGAAAGCTTTTGATGATTCTTATGATACACCGATCGCAGCAGGAAAGAAAGTAGCAGTTGTAGGCGGTGGTAATGTTGCTATGGATGCTGCCAGAACAGCTTTAAGACTTGGTGCTGAAGTACATATCGTATACAGAAGAAGTGAAGCAGAGCTTCCTGCACGAGCAGAGGAAGTTCATCACGCAAAAGAAGAGGGAATCATCTTTGATCTTCTTACTAACCCGAAGGAAATCCTTGTAGATGAGAACGGTCATGTAAAAGGTATGAAGGTTGTCAAGATGGAACTTGGTGAGCCAGATGCTTCCGGAAGACGTCGTCCGGTTGAAATTCCGGGATCTGAATATGACATGGATGTAGATACAGTTATCATGTCTCTTGGTACTTACCCCGAACCCTCTTATCTCTTCTACAACAAAAGGTCTTGAAGTCAATAAGAGAAGATGTATCATTGCTGAAGAAGAAACAGGTAAGACATCTAAAGATGGTGTATATGCCGGCGGTGATGCTGTTACAGGTGCAGCTACTGTTATCCTTGCCATGGGTGCAGGTAAAGCTGGTGCCAAAGGTATCGATGAATATCTTAAAAAGTAAATAATGTAAATGGTACTTGACAGATTTTGACGTCTGTGGCATGATTACTAGTGTTGATAATCATGAAAAGCTTAGAAGGTGTTTACAGGGATTTATTTTCCGTCAGAGAGAGGAAGCCATCGGCTGGAAGCTGCCTCAGGTTCAGATATTTCCTGAATTTCCCACCGGAGCCGCATTTCTGAATGACAGTATTTACTGAGTAGGAAATGACGTTACTGCGCGTTAAGCAGACCGAGAGCCTGTAGAAAATGCAGGAAGCAGGGTGGTACCGCGGATATTTTACTCCGTCCCTTTAGTGGGACGGAGTTTTTTGTTTGCCAATTCTGCTATTATAACATGAATTGCGAGAACTGCTTTTGCAACGGAGCGATTTGTGGCTATCAAGTCAGAGTCAGATTTTACGTTACTGTTCATTCTGTTCTCAGTAACGATTTTTCTTCTCTGACATTATGACATAAAGGAGAAAGAGAACATGGATATGAAAGAAAGACTTCAGGAACTGGCTGAAGCAGCCGGAAAACGGATCAGTGAATCCGAAGGTCTGGAAAAACTGAACGAAGTACGTGTGGCATACCTTGGTCAAAAAAGGTGAATTGACTGCAATTTTAAAGAGTATGAAAGATGTTGCACCGGAAGAGCGCCCGAAGGTTGGACAGCTTGTAAACGAAACAAGAAGCAAGATAGAAGCACTTCTTGATGAATCTAAACAGAAACTGGAAGAAGCAGCACGTGAAGAGAAGATGAAACAGGAAGTGATTGACGTGACTTTACCTGCAAAGAAAGCTAAAATCGGTCACCGTCACCCGAACACCATCGCCCTGGAAGAAGTAGAACGTATCTTTATTGGTATGGGTTATGAAGTAGTAGAGGGACCGGAGGTAGAGTATGCGGATTACAACTTTACTAAACTGAATATTCCGGAAAATCATCCGGCACGTGATGAACAGGATACTTTCTTTATCAACGATTCTATCCTTCTTCGTTCCCAGACTTCACCGGTTCAGGCACGTACTATGGAGAAAGGAAAGCTGCCGATCCGTATGATCGCACCTGGTCGTGTATTCCGTTCAGATGAAGTAGATGCAACACATTCTCCTTCTTTCCATCAGATCGAAGGTCTTGTTATTGACAAGAACATCACTTTTGCAGATCTTAAGGGAACTTTGCAGGAGTTTGCACAGGAATTATTCGGACCTGAGACAAAAACTAAGTTCAGACCACATCACTTCCCGTTCACAGAGCCAAGCGCAGAGGTGGATGTATCCTGTTTCAAGTGTGGTGGTAAAGGCTGCCGTTTCTGTAAAGGTTCCGGCTGGATTGAAATCCTTGGCTGCGGTATGGTTCATCCGAATGTATTAAGCATGTGCGGAATTGATCCGGAAGAATACACAGGATTCGCATTTGGCGTAGGTCTTGAACGTATTGCACTTCTGAAATATGAGATTGATGACATGAGACTGCTCTATGAGAATGATATCCGTTTCCTGAAACAGTTCTGATGAAATGACTGTCTGAAATAACAGAGCTATGCAGCCAAGAGGAAATTTCTGTCCGGGAAAGCTGCTATAAGTCTGAGCTATAATATAGAAAGAGGATTAACAAAATGAATACTTCATTATCTTGGATTAAAATGTATGTGCCGGATCTTGATGTGACAGCACAGGAATATACAGATGCCATGACACTGACAGGAACAAAAGTGGAAGGCTTTGAAAAACTGGACGCAGATCTGGATAAGATCGTGATCGGTCAGATTGAAAAAATTGAGAAACATCCGGATGCAGATAAACTGATCATCTGCCAGGTGAATATCGGAACAGAGACTGTACAGATTGTTACAGGCGCTCCTAATGTAAAAGAGGGAGATAAGGTTCCTGTTGTTCTTGACGGCGGACGTGTTGCCGGTGGACATGACGGAAAGAAAACACCGGGTGGAATTGAAATCAAAAAAGGAAAACTTCGCGGAATCGATTCCTATGGTATGATGTGTTCCATCGAAGAGCTGGGAAGCACAAGAGAAATGTATCCGGAAGCACCGGAATACGGAATCTATATTTTCCCTGAAGACGCTGTTGTAGGCGAGAGTGCGATCAAGGCACTGGGCCTGGATGATGTTGTCTTTGAATATGAAATCACATCCAATCGTGTTGACTGCTACGGCGTACTGGGAATTGCAAGAGAAGCGGCAGCTACGTTTAATGAGAAATTCTGTCCTCCTGTTGTAGAGTGTAAGGGAAATGATGAAAAAGCTTCTGACTATGTAAAAGTAACGGTAGAAGATCCGAAACTTTGTCCACGTTACTGCGCAAGAGTTGTAAAGAATGTTAAGATCGGACCATCTCCGAAATGGATGCAGAGATGTCTGGCTTCTAATGGAATCCGTCCGATCAATAATCTGGTAGATATTACAAACTATGTAATGGAAGAATTTGGTCAGCCAATGCACGCATATGATCTGGACAGGATTGCAGGAAAAGAAATCGTTGTACGTCGTGCAGAGAATGATGAGAAATTTGTAACGCTGGATGGACAGGAACGTACCATGGATGATCAGGTACTGATGATTTGTGACGGTGAGAAAGCAGTTGGTATTGCCGGTATCATGGGTGGAGAGAATTCTATGATCACAGACGATGTAAAAACCGTTCTTTTCGAGGCTGCATGTTTTGATGGAACAAATATCCGCCTTTCTTCCAAGAGAATCGGTCTGAGAACAGATGCTTCCGGTAAATTCGAAAAAGGTCTTGACCCGAACAATGCGCAGGCAGCTATCGACAGAGCATGCCAGCTGATGGAGGAACTTGGGGCAGGTGAAGTCGTAGGTGGAATGGTAGATATCTGCAATGAAGTAAGAGAACCATCCAGAGTTCCTTTCAAACCGGAGAAGATTAATGCTCTTCTTGGAACTGACCTGACACCGGAAGAAATGCTTGCTTATCTGGCAAAAGTAGAACTGACCTATGACGCAAAAAACAAATGAGATCGTAGCTCCTACTTTCCGTCAGGATATCCATTATGTAGCTGATGTTGCAGAAGAAGTTGCAAGATTTTTCGGATATGATAAGATTCCGACTACTCTGCCTACAGGTGAAGCTACAACAGGTAAGCTTCCGTTTAAACTTCGTATTGAAGCAGTGGCACGTGATATTGCGGAATATTGTGGTTTCTCTGAAGGAATGACCTATTCTTTCGAAAGTCCGAAGATATTTGACAAATTAAGACTTCCGGTTGACAGTAAGCTCCGTCAGGGAATCGTGATCAGCAATCCTCTGGGAGAAGACTACAGTGTCATGAGAACAACTACTTTAAACGGTATGCTCAGTTCTCTGGCTACGAACTATAACAGAAGAAATAAAGATGTACGTCTCTATGAACTTGGTAATGTATATCGTCCGAATGCACTTCCTCTTACAGAACTTCCGGATGAGCGTATGCACTTTACACTTGGTATGTATGGAAACGGCGATTTCTTTGACATGAAAGGTGTATGTGAAGAGTTCTTTGAGAAAGTAGGAATGAGAGATAAAGTAGATTATGATCCAAACAGCGGAAAAACTTACCTTCATCCCGGAAGACAGGCAAATATGGTTTATGATGGCAAGGTTGTGGGCTATCTGGGAGAGGTTCATCCTCTGGTTGCAGATACTTATGGAATCGGTGATAAGGCATATGTGGCAGTGATTGATATCCTTACGGTTCTTGAATTTGCAAGCTTCAACCATAAATACACAGGAATTGCAAAAATATCCTGCAGTAACCCGCGATTTAAGTATGGTCGTTCCGAAAACCGTTCTTGCAGGACAGATTGAACATATTCTGACTCAGAGAGGTGGAAAGATTCTGGAGAGTTATCAGTTATTTGACATTTATGAAGGAAACCAGATTAAAGGAGGATATAAATCCATGGCTTATTCTCTGGTATTCCGTCACCATGACAAGACTCTGGAAGAGAGCGAGATTACAGCTGCAATGAAGAAAATCCTGAATGGTCTGACAGACCTTGGAATCGAGTTGAGAAGTTAATGCTGATTTATGTATTAAGACATGGGATAACTCAGTGGAATAAACTGAAAAAAGTGCAGGGGGCAATGGATATTCCCCTTGCACCGGAAGGAATTGAACTGGCGAAAAGAACAGGAGAAGCATTAAAAGATGTTCCGTTTGATATCTGTTTTACCAGTCCTCTGGCAAGAGCGAGACAGACAGCACATTATGTGCTGGGAAACAGGCAGATTCCTGTTATTGAGGATAAAAGAATCCAGGAAATTGATTTCGGAGTTCTTGAAGGAAGCCGGTTTAAGGATGAACAAGGGAAGATCGTCAGCCATGAAATGGAAAATTTTCTTTGAAGAGCCACAGAAATTTGAACGTCCTCAAAACGGCGAAAACATTTCTGATATCCTGAAACGCACCAGAGAATTCTGGGTGGAGAAAACGACAGATCCTGCTCTGGCAGACAAAACAATTCTTGTTTCTTCTCATGGATGTGCAGTTCGTGCACTGCTTCAGAATGTTTATCAGGATCCGGAACATTTCTGGCATGGATGTGTGCCTCCAAACTGCAGTATCAATCTACTTGAAGTGAAAGATGGAAAAGCCAGATTTCTGGAAGAAGATAAAGTTTATTCTGAAATATAACAATTCTGTAAAATAATCCGGTGGAAAACTGTGCTTTGAGTACAGCTTTTCTGCCGGACTTTTAATATATTTTGTTACTGTTTATACACCACTATCCCGAGACATACAAGCCCAAACTCCATTGCCGCAGGCAATCTGGAATGAATTTTGGCTGTTACTGTTCACTGGTAATATCCCGCGAGGTGTTTTTTGTGAGCGAAGGTCACAGAAAAACCGAGATATACCGCGCGAATTTATGCGATTAGCATAAATTCTGTGCATCGCGAAGCGTGTTACTGAGAACGGAGTGAACAGTAACTTTTGGCTACGTTACTGTGAACAGTAACTATATTTTTACTTGTGACAGATATGACGTTGTGATATGATATACGAAAAAGGAAATTGTCTGTAATTTTGTGCAGAATCTGCAAATAATCACAGGAGGTGTATTATGGGCAAAAAAAGTTATGAATACGGTTCTTTTTCTGGTGGTGCTTGGCGGATGTGTTGCCATGACGCTGCTGACCGGGAATGGTTCATCAGGCACGATGATTTATAACTTTGCATTCCTCGCTGTTATGGCTGTGATCTATCTGGCCGGACTGTTTGGCGGTATGTTTCGGGTAGACAGCATTGGAGAGGCTCTTGCAAGAGGAACGCAGGAGCTTTCCAGTATATTCAAAATACCCGGAAAAGCCAAAAGCGAAGATCTTTCCTGCCTGAAGGGGATGTTTGAACATAAATATCTGGATGACAGAATGGACAGCTTTGTAGATGCCATGGAGAAAAACCAGGAAGGAATCGGAGATGTTGAAGATTACATAAATGAGGACGAGATTGATCTTCATGTACATAAGAAGATTCTGGAAATGGCACCGGATATTTTACCAGCCTTGGTATTCTTGGTACTTTTATTGGTCTGGTATGGGGCTTAAGAGTTTTGAGCCATCCAGCTATGAGACAATGACTACCTCTGTATCTGCCCTGGTAGATGGTATCAAAGTAGCATTCCTTACTTCTATCTATGGAATTGCATTTGCACTGATCTACAGTTCCGGAATGAAAAGCGTTTATTCCGGAATGGATGCGAAGCTTCAGGGATTTCTGGAGAGATTTCATCTTTATGTACTTCCGGCGGCTGAGAGCGAGTCAAGAAACCTGATGCTTGCAAGTCAGAAGGTTCAGACAAAAGCCATGAAACAGATGGCAGAGCAGCTTACCTCACAGATGGCAGAGAGTTTTGAGAAAGCAATCAATCCTACTTTCCAGAAGATGACAGAATCTCTGGAGATTCTGACAGAATCTGTAACAAAATGTCAGGAGGATGTGGTTCAGGATATCCTGCGTACCTTTTTTGCGGGAGATGAACGGTTCATTTAAAATGCAGTTCACAGATTTCAATGAAGCTCTTGTACAGCTGAAGGAAGCGCAGAAAGAAAATATTGATTATACTACAAGGCTCTATCAGACGATGAGTAATCAGCTGAATACCTCATATGCAAAACAGAGCGAAGCTATGAAAGACCTTGTAAATGAACTGGGACAGGTTCAGGGCCGTTATATGTCTACGGCAACAAGAATCACACAGGATAATCAGGAAATCCAGAAGCTTCAGCAGCAGGATTATCAGCGCATTGCGGATTATCTGCATGAATCCGAGAAATCTTCTGCCAAATTCTGGGTTGCCTGCAATCAGACAATGCAGAAATATGTGGAAGCTGCCGCGCAGGGAATGGAAAAGGTTTCGGCTGCAAATCAGGCAGGAAAAGATGTGCTTGAGGCTAACCGTAAACTGGTAGAACAGTTGGATGTAAAGATGAAAGACTTTGTATCTTATCAGAAGATGACTTACGAGACAATGGAAGAGGTACGCAGACTCTTTGCAGATATTTCTGTTCAGAAAGAAGACAACAATATTTATCTCTCAGGCGGAAAATCAGCTCAGAGTGCGGCACAGAAAGAATCTGTGGAGGAAGTACGCAAACTTCTGGAGGAACAGAGCGAGCGTCAGGAAGCACTTCTGGAGGAGATGAACAAAAATATGAAGAATATTTCCAAAAACCAGAAAGGTAAATTCAGCTTATTCAAATAAGAAAAGGAGAGAAATATGCGCAAAAGAAAGAAATCAGAAGAGGGCGGATTTAATGTCTGGCGGTCTTATTCTGATATGATGGCCGGTGTTCTGCTCCTTTTTATACTGATTATGTGTGTGACTCTTTTTCAGGCTCAGAAAAGTTATAATGAGAGTATTAAGGAGAGAGATGACAAGATAGCTCTTCAGGAGCAGTATACAGCGGAAATTCTGGCACAGCAGAGTGAGCTGGACGAGAAAAACAGCAAGCTGAGTTCCCAGGATGAACAGCTTGACAAGCAGAAAAAGCTTCTTGCAGAACTGGCAGCACAGTTAAAGGAACAGCAGGCCAGCCTTGATGAAAAAACATCTCTTCTTGCCACACAGCAGAAGAAAATTGATAATATCATCGGTGTCAAGGCAGATGTTATTGAAGCATTGCAGAAGGAGTTTTCCAAAAACAATGTAAGTGTTGATATTGATGCTCAGACAGGTGCTCTTACCCTCAATGCAAATGTATTATTTGACTATGATAAGTCAGAACTGACAGATGAGGGCAAACAGGAACTTGCAGATATCCTTCCGATTTACTGTAAGGTGCTTCTTCAGAAAGATTATAAGAAGTATCTGGCTGAGATCATCATTGACGGTTATACAGACACAGACGGAGACTATGATTATAATCTGGAGCTTTCTCAGAAACGTTCTCTCGCAGTTGCACAGTATCTGACGGAAATCAGGGAGAACTTCCTGAGTTCTGATGAGGTTTCAGAACTTCAGAATTATCTGACCGTAAATGGTCATGGTTCAGCCAATCCGGTTCTGGATTCCGATGGGAATGTAGATAAGGATGCATCCAGACGAGTGGAAGTAAAGTTTCGTCTGAAAGATGATGAGATGATAAATGAACTTAATCAGATTATGAATACAGATAAGACTTCTGATTCTGAAAAATCCGGTAGCAATTAAACTGCCGGAATTTTTCAATTCCGGAGTGTGTTTGAAAAATGCTTTGATGCAGATGCTTTATCTTACAATTCACGAAAGATAACGAGTAATTTTACCAATAACAGTTCACATTTCCGAGAGAAAATGTGGTATGATAAAACAGTACACAGTTTCCTGTAATGGTGATGATGCGCTGTACCCTACATAAGAAAAAGAAAGAGGAATTATCATGTCTTTTGGAAAATTGGAAGAAACGATCCATGCTGGTGTGGAGCGGGAAAAAAATATAAAAAATGCCATGAGGCATTTGATGAAAAAATGGAAATAATGAAGCAGAAAGGATATGCAGTGATCGATCATGATCTGATCAAAACACCCGAACAGATCGCGAAAATAAAAGAAAGCTGCAAAATCAATATCGCAGTTCTTGATTATGTGGAAGAGCATATTAAACCAGGTGTATCCACTGAAGAGATTGACAGATGGGTACATGAAGAGACTGTACGGCATGGGGGAATCCCGGCACCGTTAAATTACGAAGGATTTCCAAAGAGCGTGTGTACTTCTGTAAATGAAGTGGTATGCCATGGAATCCCGGATGAAGAGCAGATTCTGAAAGAGGGAGATATTATCAATGTTGATGTATCTACAATATATAATGGTTATTATTCTGACTCGTCCAGAATGTTCTGCATCGGTAAAGTGAGTCCGGAGAAAGAAAAACTTGTCAAGGTCACAAAAGAATGTGTTGAGATTGGTATTTCCCAGGTGAAACCATGGACTCCGATCGGAAATATGGGAAGTGCAGTTCATAAACATGCAGTAGAAAACGGATATTCTGTAGTCAGAGAAATCGGTGGACATGGTGTGGGAGTTGAGTTCCATGAAGATCCATGGGTAAGCTTTGTTTCTGAAGAGAATACAGGTGTCCTGATGGTTCCGGGTATGATGTTTACCATAGAGCCGATGGTAAATATGGGAAGCGATGAAATTTATACGGATGAGATTGACGAGTGGACAGTCCGTACAGAGGACGGACTTCCTTCAGCCCAGTGGGAAGTAACTGTTCTGGTTACGGAAACAGGATGTGAAGTAATCTGCTGGTAAAAAATTTGCAAAAAGTATTGCAATACATCAGGCTATATAGTATAATCACAACTGTTGTGAAAAAAATGATGGTCCTCTGTTACAGGATATGTATTAAGAACATCCATATAAGAATAGGAGAAAAATACAATGAACGAAATTATCAAAAACATCGAAGCAGCTCAGTTAAAAGCTGAAGTACCGGCATTCAACACAGGTGATACTGTAAGAGTACACGCACTGATCAAAGAAGGAAACCGTGAACGTGTTCAGGTTTTTGAAGGAACAGTTCTCAAGAAACAGGGCGGAAGCAACAGAGCTACATTTACTGTAAGAAAGAGCTCTAACGGAGTAGGCGTTGAGAAAACATGGCCGCTTCATTCCCCACATGTAGTAAAAGTAGAAGTTATCCGTCGTGGTAAAGTACGTCGTGCGAAACTGAACTACTTAAGAGATCGTGTAGGTAAAGCAGCTAAGGTTAAAGAGCTTGTTAAATAATTTCATGAATTAGCAGAAGAAGGGACAATAACTTGTGTATTGTCCCTCTTTTTTCCATCTGTCAGGAGATTTGGATGAATATCAGAAAATGGAAAGATAGTCCGGCACTGAAAGAGACCAGAGATATGCTGGAAACAAAACTTGAAGATAAAAAAGTCCGGGGAATCCTTAACTGGATATTTCAGATAGCGGTAGTGCTCATTTTTGGCATTCTGGCGGGAATTGCGCTGTTTCAATCAGTGACTGTACAGGAGAGTGCCATGGAGCCCACACTGCAGGTTGGAGAACGCTTTTTTGTAACAGGGCTGTTTATAAAGTATCCTCACCTGAACGGGGAGACATCATTGTATATAAAACCAGTGGAAGTGATGATGCGGCTCTGCATATCGGCCGCGTGGTCGGTCTGCCTGGTGAGACTGTACAGATATCCAACGGAGCAGTATTGGTCAACGGAGAAGTATATAATGAAAATAAGAATTTTCCTGAAATCAGTAATGCGGGATTGGCATCCGACGGAGTGTCTCTGGAAAGCGGTGAGTATTTTGTACTTGGCGATAACAGAAATAACAGTGAGGACAGCCGGTATGGTGATATCGGAAATATCAATAAGAAATATATTGTGGGAAAGGTATGGTTTGTCATTTCCCCGAAAGATAAATTTGGATTTTTGAAAGGTTAGGTGTATATGAACGTACAGTGGTACCCTGGTCATATGACCAAGGCAAAGAGACAGATGCAGGAGGACATTAAGCTGATCGATCTGATCATTGAACTTGTGGATGCCCGCGTACCTCTTTCGAGCAGAAACCCGGATATCGATGAACTGGGAAAAAATAAATCCAGACTGATTCTTCTTAATAAATCAGATCTGGCTGACGAGCGCCAGAATGAAGCCTGGAAAACTTATTTTCAGGCAAAGGGATTTTATGTTGTAAAAGTAGATTCCAGAAATGGTTCCGGAATGAAAGCAATCAATAATGTGATCCAGGAAGCATGTAAGGAAAAGATAGAAAGAGACAGACGCCGCGGTATTAAAAACCGTCCGATCCGCGCTATGGTAGTGGGAATCCCGAATGTAGGAAAATCTACATTTATCAACACCTTTGCAGGACGGGCCTGTGCAAAGACCGGAAACAAGCCGGGAGTTACGAAAGGAAAACAGTGGATCCGTCTGAATAAGGGAGTAGAACTTTTGGACACTCCTGGTATTTTGTGGCCGAAATTTGAAGACCAGCAGGTGGGAATCCGTCTGGCATGTGTAGGTTCTATCAAAGATGACATTCTGAATATGGAGGAACTGGCACTCTGGCTGATCGATTATCTGCGCGAAAATTATAAAGGGATTCTGGCAGAGAGATATCAGATCACAGAGGAGGGAACTTCTGTGGAAGTTCTGGAGGCGATTGCCAGAGCCAGAGGGTGTCTGAAAAAAGCAGGACGAGCTGGACTATGCCAAAGCTTCGCTGATACTGTTTGATGATTTCCGTTCCGGAAAAATGGGGCGGATCACATTGGAGTGGGCGCCATTATGAAAACAATAGCTGAGATTAAAGCCGAGTTTGCTGCAGCAGATATGAGCAGCTACCCGGCTTTATATGAAATTTATAAAGAAGATACAAGAAGTGGTGTGCAAAAAACTGATCGCACAGTGCCGCAAAAAGGAAGCAGGTGCTCAATGAGCCGGGGTTTGTCAACCGCATGCGTGCCGAAGAGAATGCACGTTGCAACTGCCGGCATAGTAATTATTGCATTGCCCGGATGTATTCCATCGAGATGGCATGCCATCAGCATTTGAAGGAGGAGCTTCCACCTTGTCTGAAAAGGGAGATAGAGAAAATCGAAGCGAAAGGCTGATTTTTAGTTTTTAATTTTCAATTTTTAATTATTAAAGTGAATTTAGCTGTTATAACCGGGGCAGACGGTGGCATGGGCATGGAAATTACCCGCGCAGTGGCAACTGCCGGCTATCAGGTCATCATGGCATGCCGTGACCCCCAAGCTGCCGAACCCAAGCGGCAACTACTGATGCGTGAAACCGGTAATCCGCGTATTGAGACTGCTCCCATTGATTTGGCATCTCTGGCTTCAGTGGCCGCATTTGCAGAGCATCTGTTGAAGCGGGGGAGAGCCGTTGGCGTTGCTGATGAACAATGCCGGAACCATGGAAACGGAACGCCGCATTACCGAAGACGGACTGGAACGGACGGTGAGTGTCAATTATGTAGGGCCTTACCTGCTGACCCGCAAGCTGCTACCATTGATGGGAGAGGGGAGCCGTATTGTGAATATGGTATCTTGTACGTATGCCATCGGTCATCTTGACTTTCCGGATTTTTCCTCCGGGGAAGGAAGGGTGGCTTTTGGCGCATTCCTATATATAGCAACACGAAGCTGGCATTGACTCTGTTCACCATCGACTTGGCCAGTCGCGTCAAACACAAAGGTATTGTTGTGAATGCGGCCGACCCGGGGATTGTGTCTACCAATATCATCACCATGCATATGTGGTTTGACCCGCTGACAGATATACTTTTCAGGCCTTTATCCGTACTCCCCGTAAGGGAGCTGCAACAGCTGTCGGCTTATTGCTGGATGAGGATGCCGGTAAACGTACGGGGACATTGAATGCCAGTTGCCGTCCCAAGTCTCTTTCGGAGAAGTACACCCGGCATGTACAGATGGAAGAACTGTAGGGAGAGGACGGAAAGTATAGTGTAAAAAATGGTTGTGAAAAAACAGAGAAGGCGCATATGTCGCCTTCTCTGTTTATGGGGTATCTGAACTGTCTGTCATTAGATAGACAGTTCTCTCAATACATTTACAAGGTCTTTCTTGATGGGTTTGTCATTCTTGATGGCCTTCGTGAAGGGAACGTATACCACTTCATCGTGGTCAATGCCTATCATGACATTGCGCTGTCCTTCCATGATGGCGTCGATGGCGGCTGCGCCCAGACGGCTGGCAAGGATACGGTCGTGTGCCGTAGGGCTACCGCCGCGTTGCAAGTGACCGAGGATGGTTACGCGTACGTCATATTGGGGGTTATTCGTTCTTTACACGCTCTGCATAGTGCATTGCACCGCCGGTCAGTTCACTCTCGGCTACCAGTACGATACTGCTGTTCTTGGATTTCCGGAAACCGTTCTTGATGAATTCTTCCAGTTGGTCCACTTCCGTACTGAATTCCGGGATAATGGCTGCTTCTGCTCCGGAGGCGATGGCGCCGTTCAGAGCGAGGAAACCGGCATCGCGTCCCATGACTTCTACGAAAAACAAGCGCTCATGGGAAGTGGCTGTATCACGGATTTTGTCCACAGCATCCAGGATCGTGTTCAGCGCGGTGTCGTAGCCGATAGTGGTATCTGTTCCATAAAGGTCATTGTCGATAGTTCCCGGCAGCCCGATACAAGGCACGTCAAACTCTTGTGCAAAGATACGAGCACCGGTCAGCGAACCGTCGCCTCCGATAATCACTAAGGCGTCAATGCCTTCTTTCTTCATGTTGTCGTAAGCAATCTGGCGGCCCTCGGGAGTCGTGAACTCTTTGCAGCGGGCTGTCTTCAGGATTGTACCACCCAGCTGGATGATGTTGCTGACATTTTGGCTTTTGAATTCTTTGATTTCGCCGGTTACCAGACCTTTGTAACCTCTATATATACCTTTAACTGAAAGTCCGTTGTAAATAGCCGAACGTGTCACGGCACGTATGGCTGCGTTCATTCCCGGAGCATCACCTCCTGATGTCAAGATACCAATGCACTTAACTGTTCCCATAACAATCTTTTTTGTTTAGTATTAATAATCATGATGAAAAATAGATTTGGACTATTTTTTCATGCCGCAAAGATAGTAAAAAGCTGAGGCGGTGACTAATAAATTACGTTAATTTGCTGTTCCAAAA
>ENA-OQCV01000028-OQCV01000028.1-human-gut-metagenome-genome-assembly--contig:-NODE-28-length-39067-cov-4.000822_pt1 | contig 39067 bp, 33 predicted proteins | sample MGYA00242766_ERZ504592 | MGnify/ENA primary metagenome ERZ504592 (study PRJEB26092, sample SAMD00036315) | human gut metagenome | host: Homo sapiens | study: EMG produced TPA metagenomics assembly of...
TGTCCCACGCGGGATTGTCGAGGAACTGCATGCCCTCATCATCTGCGGCCTGCTGTCCGGCAGCACCGGCCCCATCCTGTGCCGCGGGTTCCGTCTTGCCTTCTGCCGCAGTCGGAACCGGGACGTTCCCGATGACACTCGTGGCGGTGCCGGCGGCATCAGCAGCCACGGCATCGCCCAGCGCTACGGCCTTATATTCGGCCGCATGCCGCTCGGCGCCCGGTTCAATGCCCTGCACAGCGTCACGCTCCCTGTTTCGGGCAGTCCCGCGCCGTCGCCGGCATCGTCCCATTGCATATCACGCTCATGCGCTTCATGCTCGTTCATCATCCGCCCCGATTCATGTCCGCTTTCCGGGATTCGCCCGGCCTTCTGTTCCCTATTATGGCCGTTTCACCGGCATATTCAACGTTCACGCCATTATATACGGTACCGTCCTGACCATGTCATGCGCCGATACGCCCAGGTAGCATGTCATCGCTTCACAGGCCATGAGCATCGTCACCGCGTCACCATCACAACCGCGTTGTCGCCATGGAAGGGCCACAAACCGCACGGTCGCTGGCGAGAGCCGCGCGACCTGCATAAACTGTCCAATCATTGCGTAAGTTTATGATGGTAGAGGAGATTCGCGGGGGATGGTATTCAGTCTTCCCGCGAGTTGGAACAAACGTGTTCCGCCGCGGGCGCAGGCTTACGCAGCGAGGGCCTAGATGGGAGAGCAGATGACTGCGAACAGGCCAAGTTCTTCCATCCCACCCCTCCGTGGCCTTCCCTACATTTTTCCTCCGCGCCCTTCTCCCCCAACCTTCTCCCCACGCCTCCACCCGGGTTGCCCATCTGTAGGAGTAGTGTGTATTGGTCGGCAGAAATGATGCATATACAACAATCCCTACGCAGCGAAACAGGGATGACGCATACACAGGCGCATGAGGCGGAACGGAGGAGAATACGGCACAATGACCAATCACAGCGACAATAACGACAGCAGCACGGAAACCAGCACGAACGGCAAGAACCCGAAGAAAACCCTCGCAAAGCGCGGCGGCACAGCCGGCGGTAAACGCGTATCCACGCTGTCCACGCCGCTCTCCAGCAACGAAAGCTACGTGAACGGCCATCTTTCGCGCGTGGCCCTCGCTTCGCTTGCCATCTTGACGTTCATCACGTTCGTCGGCAACTTCACGCAGCTGCAGCTGTCCGCCGCGCTGCCGACCATCGTATCGGAATTCGGCATCTCCGTGACCACCGGGCAATGGCTCACGTCGATTTTCCAGCTGGTCATGGGCGTGATGGTGCCGCTCACCGCGTTCCTGACGCGCCGCTTCACCACCCGGCAAATCGTCATCGTCTCGATGACCGTGTTCGCTGTGGGATCGCTGCTGGCATGGGTCGGCCCGACGTTTCTGGTGGTGCTGGCCGGCCGACTGCTTGAGGCCGTCGGCACGGGCGTGATGTGGCCGGTGCTGCAGATCACCGTCTTCTCGATCTACCCGTTATCCCGCCGTGGCATGGCCATGGGCGCGGTCGGCATGGCCATGAGCGTGGCCCCCGCGCTGGGGCCGACTTTCGGCGGCTTCCAGACCGACAGTTTCGGCTGGCGTTCGATTTTCTTCACGCTCACGATGATCGGTGTGTTCTGCCTGCTGCTGGCCATCTTCGGGCTGCGTAACTTCGGGACGACCGACGACCATGACAAGGCCGATTTCTTCTCCGTGGCCATGTCGGTGCTCGGCTTCGGCGGCCTGATGTTCGGGTTCACAAACATCGAATCGTACGCGCCGTCGAATCCGATGGTGTGGGGCGCGATGCTTGTCGGACTGTGCGGCATCGTGTGGTTCGTGGTGCGGCAGGTGCGCCGCGCGAAGGCGTATACGGTGGCCGTCCGGCAATCCGTGGACGAGTCGGACACCGCGCAACGCACCACTCCCGAACCGCCGCTGCTCGACCTCGGCGTGCTGCGCAACCGCAGTTTCACCGTCGGGACGATCTGCGCCGCGCTCAGCTTCTTCGCATTCAGTTCGATCATGGTGATCATGCCGCTGTATATCCAGAACGACCGCGGCTATTCGGCGACTATCAGCGGACTGGTCATGATGCCCGGCGCATTCGGCATGTGCATCTCGCAGTTCTTCGGCGGCAAGCTGCTCGACCGGCTCGGGGCGAGGCCGGTGGCGCTCAGTGGCACGCTGGTGCTGCTGTTCGGCAGCCCATATGATGAGTCTGATCGACAGCAACACGTGGATCTGGTGGGTATCGATATGGCAGTTCGTGCGCCAGATCGGCATGGGTTTCATCATCATGCCCATCACCACTTGGTCGCTCAACTGCCTCGACCCGACGGAGGTGTCAGCCGGGTCGGCGGTCACCAACACGGTCCGGCAGATCGCGGGTGCGATCGGAGCCCCCGGTGCTGGTCATCCTGATGGAGACGCTGATTCAACTGCATGGAGGCGACGCAATCGCCGCGAGCATCTTCGGCACGCAGTGGACGCTGCGAGTCAGCGCGTTCATCGTGTTCATACAGGTGCTCATCGTGCTGTTCGGCGTCAAAGGAGCCGGTGCCGGATCCTCGCGGGACGTGGCGCAGCGGGCCATCGCGAGAATCCGCACGGTCTCGCACCGGTAATCGCAGCAAATTGGCGACTATTGTCACCGGACGATGACAATAGTCGCCAATTTGCGTAGGAACGTCACCGGTAACCGGAATCCAATTGCCAGACATCACGGCTCCGAACGATCCAGAGCCATCAGAGCGCGAAAGCGTCTCTAAGTGCGCGCCGAAATGACAAGTCCGCGCACTTAGGGACGCAAATGGCCCGGTTTGCGTCGCTAAGTGCGCACGGTCGTCGTTTCGGCGCGCACTTAGGAACGCTTTCGTCATATGCCATCCCTAATCCCGCATCTCGGAGCGGAATCCACGGGAAATCGGCGAGTCTCGGCGTCAGTCGTCCACGTCACGCACGCCCGAAAATCGTAAGCACGATCAGCAACACGTTCAGCGCCACGATCAACGCCACCACGATCATGAAGATCACGTGTTTGACCGTCCCGTCGACCCATTCGCCCATAAGCTCCTTGGTGTGCGTATAACGCATCAGCGGAATCACGGCGAACGGAATGCCGATGGACAGCACCACCTGGCCGATGACCAGCGCCTGAGTGGGGTCTTTGGCGAACCACAGCACGATTAGCGCGGGCACCAGCGTGACCACGCGGCACGCCCACATCGGGACGTTGACATGCAGAAGACCACGCATGATCTCGGAACCGGCATACGTGCCGACCGACGTGGAACTCAACGACGAGGCCAGCAGGCCGATGGAGAATATCGTGCCGATCACCGGGCCAAGCACCTGCGTGATCGCCCGTTGCGCGCCGTCTATGGAATCCGTGCCGGACATGCCGTGCAACGAGTTCGCGGCAAGCACCAGCATCGCCAGATTCACCGTGCCGGCCAGCAGCAGCGCCCACGTCACATCGATCTTCGAACCTTTGAGCTGCATGGCAATCGACGGCTTATCGCTGTGCGTGTAGTAATGGTCGTTGACCAACGTGGAATGCAGGTAGATGGCATGCGGCATCACGGTGGCGCCCAGAATCGAGGCGGCCATCAGCACCGAATCGGTGCCTTGGAAGCGTGGGATCAGGCCCCGCACCACCGCTGCGGGATCCGGCGGGGCCACGAACAGGCCCGCGATGAACCCGAAGGTGATGACCAGCAGCATCACGATGATGATCCGTTCGAACGTGGTCTGCGTCCTGCCGCCCTGGAACCACAGCATCACCGTGGAGGCCGCGCCGATCACCAGGCCGCCGACGAACAACGGCAGCCCAAACAGCAGATTAAGGGCGATAGCGCCGCCGATCACCTCGGCCAGATCCGTGGCGATGGCGATGACCTCCGCCTGCATGAAAAACATGAACCGTCCCGCGTTGCCCATACGCTCCCCCAGCAGTTCCGGCAGGCTCTTGCCGGTGACGATGCCGAGCTTCGCCGACTGGTATTGAATCAGCACGCTCATCGCGTTCGCCAGCACCAGCACCCATACCAGCAGGTAGCCGTATCGTGCGCCGGACGTGATGTTCGCCGCCACATTGCCCGGATCGACATAGGCGACCGCAGCCACGAACGCCGGCCCCAAGATGCTGGCGAGCGCATGCTCGTGATGCTGGCGCCCGGACGCTTCCTCGGCATGGCTGCGTTCGATGTCGATCTCTGAATCGGTTTTGTCATCGATCATCTGACGATGCTCTTTCATTCCCTCATTCCTCTCATGCGCCCGACCCCTGGGCGCTACTCGATCCGCCTAATGGTATACACCGCGTTTGTAACAGACCGTCGAATTTCCCGCCACACGACTCCCCCGCTGGGCGGACTGCGGCATTTTCGAGCGATGGGCTCTATTCCGCCCCTCACTGACTGGGGATCTGTTGCGCGGGGCATGCGCGCAGCACGGCGAGCATCGAACGTTTCTCGCTGGTGGTGACGGTCAGACCGTAATGCCGTTTGACGCCGATCTGCCGCGCGACGTATTCGCAACGATACTCGCCGTTGGTGGGAAGCCAGTAAGCGGCGGAGGCGGATCCCTTGTCCTGGTTGGCGGGGCCATCCACGGCGAGCAGATTGTAAGGGTCATTGCCGAAGCGGTAGCGCTGGGCAGTGGTCCAGTCCCTGGCACCGGATTGCCAGGCGTTTGCGAGCGCCACGACGTGGTCGATCTGCACGGCGGCGCTGGTGTTTCGGCCGCGCACGAACAGGATGGTCTTCCCGGTGTAGGGGTCGGCGAGCGTACCCGAGGAGACTTGGCAGCGCTTGGCTGCGCTGAATATGACATCAGTCAGGTCGCGGGCGAGCACATCGTCGCGCACGTCGCAGCCGTCGCCATCATCGTCGGTGGCGCGGAATCCGAAGGAGTCGCGGTCGTAGCCGGTGGAGTCGGGCCGGTCGTCGACCTGCAGCCCGTTCAGCGCGTCCGCCGCCGGGCCGGAGGCAATGTATTCGCCGGTGATCTCGCCGATGGAGGGGCTGATTTTGGGCAACGCCAGACCGATGACGACGCCGAGCAGGGCGGCGATCACCACCAGTATCATAAGACGTTCCAGCGGGGATGATCCGCGGAATCGGCGTTTGCGAAAATGCGTGCGCATGGTCAATCGGCCTGTCGTTGGTTCTGCGGTCAGTCTCGTGGGCTGCGCGGCGGTATCGTCGTCGGCTCAGGCGCGCGGCATAAGCCCGGACTCACGCCGCGTACCTTTCTCCCCGCCGGATCAGGCGTAGGAGAACGTGCGAGGGTCGTGCCCCGCGCGTTCCGGACCGTCGAGCGCGTCGATGGCGGCATGTTCATCGAGCGTGAGCGCGAAGCCGAACAGGTCGAGGTTCTGCCGCTGACGTTCGGAGTGCACCGACTTGGGGATGATGATCGTGCCGTTTTCGATGTGCCAGCGCAGGATCACCTGGGCAGGCGACACCTCGTGCGCCTCGGCGATTCGCGCGATCGTGCCGTTGCCGGCCTTCAGGTCGGCGCCGCGAGCCATCGGGGAGTATGCTTCGACCGCGATGCCGTGCTCCTTGCAGAATGCGACGACTTCGCGCTGCTGCCAGGTCGGGTGCAGCTCGATCTGGTTGACCGCCGGCCATTCGCCGGTCTCCTCGTACAGACGGGTCAGATGCTCCGGCAGGAAGTTGCACACGCCCAGCGTCTTCACACGGCCTTCGTCGCGCAGCTTGGTGAACGCCTTCCAGGTCGCTCCGGAACGCCAATTGAACGGAGTCGGCCAATGAATCATGTACATGTCGACGTATTCCAGCTGCAACAGTCCCAGCTGTCGGTCGAAGGCTGCAAGTGCCATGTCGTACCCCTGCTCGGAGTCGCGCAGCTTGGTCGTGACCCACAGATGACTGCGCTTGCGCCCCTTGTTGAAGCCGGTTTCGGCGAGGGCGCGGCCGACGCCGCCCTCGTTGTTGTAGCCCGCGGCTCCGTCGATATGCCGGTACCCCGCCGCCAACGCCGATTTGACCACGGGAGCGACATCATCGTTCTCGATTCGCAGCAGCCCCAACCCGATTTGCGGAATCACGTTGCCGTCATTGAGTTTGATTCCCGGCACGCTCGCAGCAGCCGCCGCAACGGCGAGATCGCTGGTTCCCAGCATGGTCGTCTCCTTGTCTTCACACTACATCCGGTTCGGAGCATATGCCATGGCGATATGCCGAGCCTCCCTACACCAGTATGCCATCATATCGGATGACCGGCATACGATTCGCGATTGGCGGCATCGGTGCAGGGGCCGGCAGACAACGCCGCCGGCCCCTGCACCGATCGATCAGCCGTCATAGCGGCCATCCGGTCACCAGCCCGTCAACGACGCCGCCGCCATCAGCTGCGACACGCCCGGAATGCGCAGCACAACCGTCATATGCAGTCGTGACGAACCGCGCAATTCCTCCGATCCGCAATAACCAGCCTCGCAATTGTGCCACCACTCCGGGCGTGTCGCGACAAATCAGACCCGACGCGCACCACGGTTCTACGCAAGACCCATGGCCGAAGCATCCCTCGACCACCCCAGCCGGCCTCCGACCGACAACCCCCGCCAGGCCGCCGTCATGTCGATTGTCAGCCCCCCATCCGGCAAAAGTCCATCCAAGGCCAGCGAAACGGGACTTTCGCGGGACGGAGCACATGCCGCCACCGACCTCAAATAGGGAAACGCGGCGTTATACGCTCTCAAAACTCACAGGGCCAAATTCACTAAAAATGGCCCGTATCTGCGAGTTTTGAGAGCGTGGTTCCCGTAATCCCCGAGATTCACCGCGTGCTGTCGCGCACAATCACGTTGCAATCGGTCATCAACAACTCGGGCTTAGCGATCTCACCGCGGATGCGCCCGAGAATCCGCTCGACGGCGGTAGGCGCGGTCCACTCCAGACGCGAATCCATGGTGGTGAGCGGAATCTGCAGATATTGCGACTCCTCGATGTTGTCGAACCCGATCACCTGAACCCGCCGGGGAATCTCGATGCCGTTCGCGCGCATCACGGTCAACGCGCCGATGGCCAGCTGGTCGTTCAGGCCGATGACGCCGTCGAACGGCACGCCCTTGTCGATGAGCTCCTGCGTGGCATGGGCGCCCGCGCCAATCGTCCATTCCTGCTCGACATTGCCGATCAGCCGCGCGTCCAGCGTCATGCCGCGTCGCCGGCATTCTTCGATGATGCCGCGCAAACGCAGCTGCGCGTTGCCTTCCACCGCACCGAGCAGCTTCGCCTCGTCATATGCGCCACGTCCGCCGACCACCGCCAGCGACTTCACGCCGCAGTCGAACATGTATCCGGCGGCCGATGCCGCTGCCTGCACGTCGTTGGGCGTCACATGATCGGCCTTGCCCCATGTGGTTCGCGCGCCGACCACCACCAGCGGGAAATCGACCTCCAGGTCCTCCGGGTTGATGTCCTCGACTTCGCTCATCGACAGAATCATGCCGTCCGACACCGTGGTGTTGAAGTTGCGCAACAGCTCGCGGGCGCCCGTCGCCGACCCTTCCGCGTATGTGGTGACGTACACGAGGTACCCGCGCTGCCGGGCGGCGTCGATCACGCGGTTCGCGAGCTCGGACAGGTACGGCGCGGTCAGCGTCGGCACAGCGAGCGTGATGAAGCCGGTGCGGTCCCGGTTGAGGTTGCGCGCGGCGACGTTGACCCGGTATCCGGTCTGCTCGATGACGGCTTCGACTTTGGCGCGGGTGGCGTCGGTCATGCGTCCGGTGCCGTTGATGACATTGGATGCCGTTTTCAGCGACACGCCGGCCGCGGTGGCGACGTCGCGCAACGTAACGCGCCGACGTGCGGCCGTCGTCGGCGAGCCTGGCAGGTTCCGCGCGATCTCGCTCTTGCCGGTCTTGCCGTTTTCGGTCTTGCCCATCGCGTCAACCTTACTCGTAGAGGAAACTCCCCCTATGGTAATCGTCTTCGCCGAAGTTGTCATACGGGCCTCCTTACCGCATGTCTGCTACGGTTTTGTCGTCTTCGCGACATCGTTGCCATCCGATGACGTGTTCGCCACCACGCATGTCGCCGCTGTTCATGACCACGCCAGGCTGCTCATCGATACCGTCACCGGTCTGATGAGCGGCACGCCATCCGCCCCGTTCGTCGAATTCGAGTCTGGCGAACCGGATTTCGCGCTTGTTGCCGGTGCGGATGCGCCCGCCCGCGTACCGGTCCACGCCGCGCGGGCGCATGGCGTCCGGCAGAAAGCAGTGGTAGGCGATGACCCATTCGTCGGTGCCGGGACCCGAAGTATGCAGTGATGCCCGGTGCCGAGTATGCCGAGGCGTTCGTGGCGACCAGGATTTCGCCGCGGTAGGTCCACTGCGAACCGTCGCCTTCCATGGTCGACGCGGCCGCATAGGCGACTCGATAGTCGGGGTCGTTGGTGTCGCCGATCGAGTACGTGAGATAGTACGTCCACGTTCCGGCATGCTCTCTCACGTTCAGATATGCGGCCTCCCGGATGTCGGGCGTGGCTTCGGGGATGATGCGCAGCATGTCGTCGGACAGGCGGGAGTAGCGTGCCCGGTTCTGCCCCCAGGCTAGGTACCATCGGCCGGCCTGCGGGTCGCGGAACGCCGCGGGATCGATGCCGGGCGCGACGATGCCGGTTCCGAAGCCGTGCCGCGCGGCGTGCGAGCCGGTTCGCGCCAAGTCGCCCTGCAGAGCGTATCCTCCATCGATATGGTCGGATACCGCTACGTTGGTCTGCCCGTCGCCGCAGAAATACAGGTAATAGCGGCCGTCGCGAACGGCGAGCGCCGGCACCCAGGCGTGGGCGGTCCGGCCGGGCAGGATGTTGGTTCGGCCGCTGCCGTCGAGATGCTGGTCATGCAGGTCGATGACGACACCGCGGTCCTGCCAATGCGTCAGGTCTTCGGAGGCGAGGCAGTGGATCTGCCAGCCGCTCCACTCGCCGTGTCCGTCGGCGGTGGCGAACAGGTAGAACGTCCCGCGTTCGTATGCGAGTTCAGGGGCGGCGAAGAAACGCATGCCCCGCCTGCCGGTCGCGTCAGGCGTGTCGGGGATGCGCACGGGGGTGTCGAGTCGTTCCGCGACGACGGAGATGACCACGCGCGAGGTATCGGCAGTCGAGCCGTCAATGCCCGACCCGTCATCGCGGTGCACCGCAAGCGGGAGCGGACGGAACAGATCCTGGGTCTGCGGTACGGCGGATCCGTCGAGGGCCGTCACGGTTCCGTAATCGCTGCGGAACCGCAGTCGCAGCCGAGTGATGTCAGCGATTTCGCCGCTGACCGCACCGTCCGGCGTCTATTGGTCCAGCGTCAGCCGTAGCCGGTAATCGGCCCGTGGCCCTGCGGCCGGCGTTGCTTCCGCGCCGGAAGCCCGGTCACCGTCATGAACCCGCGTCTCCCCGCGCAGCAGCATTGCGACGAAGTCCACGTCGACGTCGTCGCGGACTTCGCCGCGGCCCGACTCTCCTCGGATCGCCGGCCCCATGTCTGGAGCCGGCGATCCGTCAACGTTGCGACACCGTGATGAGCACACCGTTGCGTTTCAGCGTGACGGCCCTGCCATCATCGGCATTGCCGCATCCGCGGTAGACGAGCAGGGTCTCGCCTGCCGGCTCGCGCACGACAGCCTCGTTCTTCGCGCGGTTGAAGTAGAAGTCGAACCCCCGATCCACCGTCCGCATCTTTCACCCCGCGAAAGTCCCATTCGGAAGCGACGAACGATATGGCATGACAACGTTGACATAAGCTTATCGTGTCGACAGATGGCACCATCCGGCGATTTGTGGGTCATACGACGCACACGACATCGCAAAGCCTGTACCACACCAGGGCTTTTTTGCCTCTTTTCGGCCTTCTGTGGTACACGCGCCCGATACCGGTTTGGAGTCGAATCCCGTCTTCCTTGATATTTCAAGGAAAACGAATGACATCATGTACCACACCAGGTCATGTAAACGTTTGCACGAGCTGGTGTGGCCATCGGCGTGGCCACACCACGGCCAAATCGGGCAAAATCACGCTGGTGTGGCACAACTACGAAACGAAGGGACGCGGCGACCTGCTGTCTCGGCCAAAATTCGAGACGCCGAGCTGCGGATGATACCCCGAAAGTGCTCGGCCACCCCAGTCACCCTTTTGCGAACAGCCCTCGACCCTGCAGTTACGGACATGCCATGCATGACCAGCCATGCATGACCAGCCTGCTGGTCTCACTGCCGTTCCCCGCCGACAAGCAGCCCGATCCGCTAGCGGGAGCCTACAGGCTCAAAAACAACTCGTGAATGCGGGTGTCGTCGGTGAGTTCGGGGTGAAAGGCCGTGGCGAGAATGTTGCCCTGTCGCAGACCGACCACACGCCCATCAACCTCGGTCTCGATCGTGGCGTCCGTCCCGACATCGGAGACGAACGGCCCACGGATGAACACGAGCGGAAAGTCCTTGATGTCACCGAAATCGGCCGTGGAGATGAACGAACCGAGCTGCCGACCGTAAGCGTTGCGGCGAACCGTGGCGTCGAGGGCGCCGAAGTACACGTTGTCGTCGTTTTCCAGTCGCTTCGCGAGCAGAATCATTCCGGCGCACGTGCCGAACACCGGCTTGCCGGCGGCGATGTGCGCGGCGATCGGCTCGAACAGACCGGTGGAGCGCAGCAGCTTGCCCTGTGTGGTCGACTCGCCGCCGGGCAGAATCACGCGGTCGATGGAATCGTCGAAATCCTCGGCGGCACGCAGCAGCTTCCACTGGGCGCCGAGCTTGTCGAGCATCGCAGCGTGCTCTGCGAACGCGCCCTGTACGGCCAGGATGCCGGTCACGCCGTGCTTTGCCGTCTCGGCATCGGCCGACTCTTCCTTCGAAATATATTCAACAGCTACAACCATGATTACTCCTTGGCTCCCGATGAGGGGAGCCGTCGAATGCGGTGGGGAGGGTGGCTGAGGATGCGCCTCTACCACCCCAGTCGCTCCTCGACAGCCCTCGCCGCCAGCGGGGGCGAATTCATGCGGAATCACCCCCGCCAAGTTGACCGCCTTCGCCAGCGGGAGGGGCGGCTCGATCGTCCCGCCGCTAGCGGGCTATGATCACTCGCCGCGGGCGGCCATGATGGTCTGGATTTCGTCCTCGTTGATGCCGACCATGGCCTCGCCGAGGTTCTCGGAGAGTCGTGCTAGCAGATCGGCGTCCTGCCAGTTGGCGGTGGCCTTGACGATGGCGGCGGCGCGCTTGGCCGGGTCGCCGGACTTGAAGATGCCGGAACCGACGAACACGCCTTCGGCACCGAGCTCCATCATCAGCGCCGCGTCGGCCGGGGTGGCCACGCCACCGGCGGCGAAGTTCACGACCGGCAGTCGGCCGTTGTCGTGCACGTAACGCGCCAGCTCGACCGGCACGGCCAGCTGCTTGGCGGCCTCGAACACCTCGTCGTCACGCAGGCCGACGAGCTCGCGAATCTGCTTGTTCATCGTGCGCATGTGACGCACGGCCTGGATCACGTCACCGGTGCCGGGCTCGCCCTTGGTGCGAATCATCGCGGCCCCCTCGGCGATGCGGCGCAGCGCCTCACCCAGGGTTCTTCGCACCGCACACGAACGGCACGTCGAACTGTGTCTTGTCGATGTGATAGACGTCATCGGCCGGCGAAAGCACTTCGGACTCGTCGATGTAGTCGATGTCGATGGCCTGCAGGATGCGGGCTTCAGCGATGTGCCCGATGCGCACCTTCGCCATGACCGGAATGGAGACGGCCTCCTGAATGCCCTTGATCATGGCCGGGTCGCTCATACGCGAGACGCCGCCGGCGGCACGGATATCAGCGGGGATGCGCTCCAACGCCATGACCGCGCACGCGCCGGCGTCCTCGGCGACCCGAGCCTGCTCGGGAGTCGTCACGTCCATGATCACGCCGCCCTTGAGCATCTGCGCCAGGTTCTTGTTCAGTTCCGCTCGGTTTTCAGCCATTGAGGGTTCTCCTTCCATATGCTGCGGCGATGGCCGTCGCGACGACTGCCATCGCCGTCATTGTTGCCGCTACTGTATTGTCTATATTGCCATTGTTGTCGTTGCCTCGACCGCCCGCACATCCCCGGGATGCGTCGGCGGCGCACAAGGCACCATGCTAGAGGCGTTCCCGCCGCGAACACGCGCAGCGGCTCATTTCCGGCGATAAGGAAAACCTATAATCCGTTATCAGTCGGCCATGCTGCACCGCCGCGCGGGAACACCGTCCGCCCGACGCCCGCCACCGCGCGCCGCCGCCGGTCTACGCCGCGCGGTTGTGCGCGACGACAAAACCCGACGCCGCTTTTCGTGCCCATGCACAACACCGCAGGAACCTACGGCAACGTACCCTTGACGATGGAATACGTATCAGGACATCTGCAAAGGAAATCCACGATGCCACAGAATCAGGCACAGGATCAGTCGAACGCGGCCCAAGCCGCCAAGCCGGCGGATGAACCGGCACCCAGCATGACGGCACCGGCCGCGCGGCCGGTCGGCACCGCTGCCATTCCGACCATCATCAGCGAATACACCTCCCCCGGCGACGTCACCGTGAACGACGACGAGACACTGTACTCGCTACTCACCGAACGCATCGACCGCACCGGCAATGCGACCACCATCGCGGCGCGCAAGACCGGCCCGGGCGCGTGGTCGAGCATCACCACCGGCGAGTTCCACCGTCTGGTGCTCGCCGCAGCGAAGGGCCTCATCGCGTTCGGCGTCGGCAAGGGAGACGCGGTGACGCTGTTCTCCGCCACCCGCTTCGAGTGGGGCGTGCTGGATTTCGCGCTCGCCGCGATCGGCGCGGTGAACGTGCCGGTCTACGACACCGATTCCGCGGCACAGGCGGAGCGCATCATCAACGACTCCGGCGTGAAGCTCGCCGTCACCGATAACCGCGAACGCTATGACCGTCTCGATTCGATCAACGACCGATGCCCCGGCCTGCAGCGCATCCTCATGATGGACGGCAACGCGCTGGGCGCTTTGGAGGGATTGGGCGTGTCGGTCTCCGACGAGGAGCTGGAGGCGCGCATCGCCGACACCCATGCCGACGACCTCGCCACTATCGTGTATACGTCCGGCTCGACCGGCGCCCCGAAAGGCGTGGAGCTTACGCACCGCAATTTCCTGTCGGTGGTTCGAGCCGGATACGAGTGCCTCGGCGAGGTGCTGTGCGACAACCATCCACGGCTGCTGCTGTTCCTGCCCCTCGCCCACTGCTTCGCACGGTTCATCCAGTACTGCTCGATTGGCTCCGACGATGGCGTGGTCGGCTATCTGCCGGATACGAAGTCGCTGCTTCCCGACCTGCGCTCATTCAAGCCGACCTATCTGCTCGGCGTGCCGCGCGTGTTCGAGAAGGTGTACAACGCCGCGTCACGCAAGGCCGGCACCGGTTTCAAGGGGCGCATATTCGCGCAGGCCGCCCAGTGCGCCCGCGAATGGTCGCGCACCGAGCAGGACGGAGGCAAGCATTCCGCCAGCCAGCGCGCCCGGCACGCGATGTTCGAGACATCGGTGTACCGCGCGGTTCGCGGCGCACTCGGCCCGAACATCCGGTATGTGGCGTGCGGCGGGGCTCCGCTGAGCGCCGATCTGGCGCACTTCTTCGCCGGCATCGGCCTGCCGATGATCCAGGGATACGGTATGACGGAGACCGCGGCGCCGTTTACGGTGACACGCGTGAACGACAACAAGATCGGCACGGTCGGCCAGCCCGCCCCCGGCTCGTCGGTGCGCATCGCGGACGACGGCGAGGTGCAGGTGCGCGGCGCGAACGTGTTCCGCGGCTATCACAATCTCCCCGAGAAGACCGCCGAAACGTTCACCGCCGACGGCTGGCTCAAGACCGGCGACCTCGGCTCGCTCGATGAGGACGGCCGGCTTACGATAACCGGCCGCAAGAAGGACATCATCATCACCGCCGGCGGCAAGAACGTCTCCCCCATCCCGATGGAGGAGGAGATCGCCAAGTGCCCGATCGTCGAGCACGCCGTGGTCGTGGGTGACGGGCGTCCGTTCATCGGCGCCTTGGTGACGCTTGACCCGGAAGGTCTGGCGTCGTGGCTGCCGACCATCGGTCAGCCGGCCGACTTGTCGCTGGCCGACGCGGCCGCGCTCCCGCAGGTGCGCGAGGAGATCCAGCCGTTCGTCGACCGCGCGAACGCGACGGTCTCGCGGGCCGAATCGGTGCGCAAGTTCGTGGTGCTGGATGCGCAGTTCACCCAGGAGAACTCCTGCCTGACGCCGTCGCTGAAGGTCGTGCGTCCGGCTGTGAACCGCGTGTTCTCCGGCGCGATCGACCAGGAGCTGTACGCCGGCAAGCGCTGACCACCGGGCCGCATAACCGAACGAGGGGTGGTGCGAACGTGCCGTCTGGCACATTGATATGGCCTGATTTTTGTTCCGCTCTTATAATGGGGCGGCTTGCGCCGTTTGGTTCGCGTAATACCCGGTTTCGGTCCGTTCCGGTGTCCTGCAGCCCGAGGACCGGTGCAGCGGGTTCGGCGCCCCGCCTCGAACCCGCGTTCCACGAGGCCGGGCCCGCCGCGGCGCGCGCCGCGGATTCCCGGTTCCCGCATGACGCTCGTCACCAGGCCGCGGCCGATCCCGGCCCTGAAACGGTCCCTGAACTCGTCGACGTACGCGACCATCAACGCCGTGCCGGGCCGAGCCGTGCCGCGAAAAAAATGCCGACGCCGTCGTCAATATCTCGTTCGCCCGCCTCAATCACCCGACGACGCTCGTCATCATCCAGCAGCGCGAGTCCGCCCCGGACTCCGCCGACCAGTTTCACTGCCTTGCTACGCCTACCCATAGCTTCATTGCACGTACCATGTAGCTACTTTACAAATCAAAACCAACACGTTGGTCTAACAGACCCAAGAAAAACGCGCGATCCTCGGTCAGCGGTTGGCGGCGGGGCCGAGCGACGAACGCTCACGACTTCTGCGGGGAGCAGACCGACACCATGTGCGGACGCGGGCAACGCCACTTCGTCACCTTCCCCCCAGCAGATGCAGCACCTGCCGCATCGCAGCGACGCCCACCGCCTCAAAATCAGGCCGAACCGTGGTCAGAGGCGGAATCATGTTGTCCATCGCCGGCATGTCATCGAACCCGACCAGACTGACGTCACGTGGAATGCGAACACCATGCTCATACAGGGCACGCGCGACGCCCACCGCCTGATTGTCGTTCGCCGTGACCACGACCGTCGGCAACTTGCCGCCCTGATTGCCGATGGAATCGAGAATATGGTTCATCCTGGCGTACGCCTCGGTCGACTCCCAGGTCTTGCAACGCACCGTGACGGAACTGATGGAGCGGGCGCGGGTCAGTTTCACCCAGGCATCCAGTCGCGTCATCGCACCGCGCCACCCCAACGGACCGGGCGAAGTACAACGCCCGCTTGTGACCGTATTCGGTCAGCATGCGCACCACATCGTCCATCGCACCCCACTGGTCGATACCGACGATCGACACGCGGTCGCGCTCGCGCGAGTGAATCAGGCGCAGCCCTTCGCTCACGCTGAGTTCGCCGTGCGTGGAGGTGATCATCACGCGAGGCTGCGTCAGCTGCGTGTAGCAGGCCGCTTCGAACATGACATCGGTGGGCGTGAGCATGATGAACGCGTCGACGTTCTGCTCGTTGAACGTGCCGCACAGATTCTCGAACTCCGCCCGCGTGCACAGCGCCTCATGCACCATCATCACCGACATGAACAGGCCGTGCTTGCGCGCCATCATCTCGATCGCGGAAATCGCCGAAATAGGGCCGTAGAACTTCATGCCGCCTGCGATCAGGCCGATCGTGCGGGAACGGTGCGATGCGAGCGCTCGCGCCGAGTTGCTGGGACGATAATCGAGCGCCTTGATGGCATCCTGCACTTTGGTGCGGGTGGCGTCGGAGACATCGGGAGAATCGTTGATGACCCGGGACACCGTCTGATGACTGACTCCGGCGAGCTTCGCGACTTCGAACATGGATGGGCGTTTCCGCCCGCTTCGCTTGGCCGTCACGCTGTCAAACCTCCCGCTGCATAACAACACAATATGGGCAAGTCTACCCGGTAACGCTTAAATAACACACGTGAGCGCTCACAAATCATGCGCAGGTAACAGATTCGCCACTGCGCTGTACGGATTCACGCCCCGGACTTCTTCTCACAAAGAACTGTGGCACTACAGCGCCCGCACCTGAGACAAAGCACCGAGTCAGGTAACCGGGCCGAGCCAAATTAAGCCGCGCCATGCCGAGCTGCGCGGCGCAGGCCCGGAATCAGCCGCAACGCCGCAATCAGGTCAGATGCCACGTGACCCGATGCAGCGGCGTGACTCCCAGACGGGCGATGGCGTCGCGGTGAGCCGCCGAGCCGTATCCCTTGTTGTGCGCCCAGCCGTACGGCGCGTACCGCGGATTGCCCTGCGCGATGTCAACCATCAGGTGGTCCCTCGTCACCTTCGCGATGACCGCCGCGCAGGAGACGGTCGCACAATGACGGTCGCCCTTGACCTTGCACGACACCTGTACCGGAATCGGCAACGCCGGCGCGTCAAACGTGTTCATCGTCTTGGTGATGTAATCGTTCGGACCGTCCAGGATGACGTCCACGCGACGACCCGAACCGGCCGGCCCGTCCATGCCGAGCTGCCGCTCCACATCGTTGAGCGCCCGCAAGGCGGCGATGCCCAACGCATGCGATATGCCCCATTCGTCGATTTCGGCGTTACTCGCCTGACCTACCGCGTAAGCGGCGCACCACGAACGCAACTCGTCGACGATTCCTTCGCGCCTGTGCTCGGTCAGCAATTTGGAATCGGCGACACCGGCCGGCACTTGCGCGGCGGCGAGGTCACGTGACCACATGGCGGCCGCCCCGACCATGACCGGACCGGCCAGCGCCCCGCGCCCGACCTCATCGCAGCCGATCACCACATCGCAGCCTTGGGCGGCAAGCTGCCGCTCCATATCAAGCGTCGGATGTTCGATCATCGCCATATCACCATCCGTCTGATGTCACTGCGCCTTGCCGGCGGGCACGTCCTTGAACACATCATGATGGGAGCTCAGGAAACTCATCCGGTTCAGCGGCCAATACCGCATCAGTCCCACTCCGACCACATTGTCGATGGGCACCAAGCCATGATCACCGTCGTCCTGATGGTATCGGGAGTCGGCTGAGCTGGCGCGGTTATCCCCCATGACGAAAATATGCCCGGCGGTCACCTCGACGCGGAACGAGAAACTGCTCGGGTCGACGCCGGATTTGATGTATGACGTCTCGTCAATCGCGACGCCGTTGATCTTGACCGGCTGCCCGGCACCGCCGCACTCGACCACGTCGCCCGGCAAGCCGATCAGGCGTTTGATGAGATAATCGCCTTTGCCTCTGGTGGTCTCCTGGTTCAGCCAGTTCGCGGGGTCGTGGAACACGACGATATCGCCGCGTTTGAGATCGAAATATTTCGGCGTGAGTTTCGACGTGATGACCCGGTCGCCGATCTCGATGGTATCGCGCATCGATCCGGACGGAATCACGTAAAAGCCGATCAGGAAGATGCGTACCAGCAGTACCGCCACGAAGGGGACGACGCACCAGATCAGCAGGTCTCGGAACGAGAACGAATCATTGTTGCGCTTAGGCGAGGTCTTGCGATGGGCGCCTTTCCTGCGGCGGGCCAACGGGTCTCGGCCGTCGGTGCCCACTACCCGCCCCGGCATATCGGTGGGGTCCACGCCATGATCGGCTATGGCGACGATCCATTCGTCCCGGCTGAATTCGGTGCCGGAACCGGGCATGGCCCGATCCGTCCGATGGTCGTCTGGCCGCATAGTTCCTCCATCACGCATACATGAAACCCCAACTATACTAGCGGCGTTCCTATAAATTCAGCCCGGAACCAATCGGCTCCGGGCTGAATTTCACGGTACTGTCGCCTCACTTGGCAAAACTCAGGCCTGAGTCGCCTTGGCGGAGTTGTCGCGACGCTCGACGATGCGAGCCGCCTTGCCGCGCAGCTTGCGCAGGTAGTACAGCTTCGCGCGACGCACGCGGCCCTTGCGCACCAGCTTGATGGAGTCGATGGACGGGGAGTGCAGCGGGAAGCGACGCTCCACGCCGGTGCCGAAGCTGATCTTGCGGACCAGGAAGGTCTCGCGCAGGCCGGAGCCCTGACGAGCGATCACCACACCGGTGAAGGTCTGGATACGGGAGTTGTTGCCTTCCTTGATCTTGACGTTGACGTCGACGGTGTCGCCGGGACGGAACGCCGGGATCTCCTCGGCGGGCTTCATGTGCTTGGCGTCAAATGCCTCAACAGCGTTAACCATTGCTATTCCTTAGTCGCTGCCGCATATCAGCGCATTGGTTTGGGGTTCGGTGATGACTGGCATCACGAACACGTCTGTAACTCCCTCGGGTCTGCCCTCAGGAAGCCTGTCAATCCGCCGAAACAGCGGCTTTGCGCCCGTTCGGTCTGGACTCATGAAGAGGCGGCTTATGCGGCGGCCGACCCTCGACACAGCAAAACGACATTTTATTGATTCATATGGACGAGACGGAATTGACCTCAACTTCGGCCGGGCTCCGTAACGGGAGCCTCCCGTTCAGCCGCCGGAACGAGCCGACACGCCCGGAGTGTGCAGCACAATTGTTGGGTATCGCCATGTGAATGGTGCGATAAAGCCAATCGCGATATTGAACCGCGACGATTGTGCTACGCACTCCGGGCATGTCACAAGCACAGACCCCCATACCTCGCTCGCAGTCGAAACCAAATCACAATCCCCTCATGTGCCCCGTCGTCAGTGCTGGCCGTACACGTTCTGGTAACGGTCGTTCAGCTTGTCGATGTCCGCCTGCGGAATCTCGATGATGTCACCCAGCTGACGGGCGGCCCACATCGTATGAGCCACCTCCTCCGTCATCGCCGCGGCCTTCACCGCGGCCTCCGCATCCTTGCCGATCGTGAACGGACCGTGGTTCTGCATCAGCACCGCCTGCGACTTCGGATACTTCTTCAGGGTCTCCACCACGCCCTTGCCGATCGCCTCCGAGCCGATCAGACGGAACGGGCCCACCGGCACCGGGCCGCCAAACTCGTCACCCATCATCGTCAGGCCGCACGGGATGTTCTGACCCGTCGCCGCCCACGCCGTCGCGTACGTCGAATGCGTGTGCACCACGCCGTACACGTCCGGCATGTTGCGGTAGATGTACGCGTGCGACGCCGTATCCGACGAAGGCGCCTCCGCACCATCCACCACGTTTCCGTCCAGATCGCACACCACCATGCTCGACGGCGTCAGGTACTCGTAGCGCAGACCCGACGGCTTGATCACCATCAGATCCGCCGAATGCAGACGCTGCGACACATTACCCGCCGTCCACACCACCAGGTTCCACTTGATCAGCTGCTGATGCAAGGCCGCCACGACCTCACGCACCTGCTTGACCTCAGCACGAACCTCAGGACCAAAATCAGCCAACGAAACCATAATCACCACTCACTTTTCTTATTCGCACTTATATATCGGGACGTTCATCAAAGGCGGTGCCGGCGCGCCGCGCCGGCACCCACGAGCGGGCTCAGTATTCTCCGATGCCGGCGATCGGCTCCTGTTCGATGCCCACCACGTCGAACAGCCCGTCGAACATCTTTTGGCCCGAGTCACCTCGGCCACCGGATCCGGCGACTCATCGGTCCACATCTCGACCGTGTAGCTGCCCTGGTATCCCAGTCGTTTGAAGATACGCAGGCACGCTTCGAAGTCGACCGTCCCCTCACCGAAGGGCACCCGTTTGAACACGCCTTTCGAGGTCTCGCCCACCGGCTTGGTGTCCTTGAGGTGCACGGCGACGATGTTGTCGATGTTGGATTCGATCTCGCGCCCCACATCGTTGGTGGGCCAAGCCGTGAGGTTGCCCACATCCGGGTACGCCTGCAGCCATGGACTGCGCACTTGCGACTTGTAATAGGTGACCTTGTCCAGCGAGTTGATGAACGGGTCGTCCATCGTCTCGATGGAAAGCATCACCAGTTTCTTCGCGGCCATGTCGACGCATTTGCGCAGGTTCTCGACGAAGTATTCGCGAGACAGCAGGGTTTTCGGCTCGTAATACACGTCGTATCCGGCGAGCTGGATGTTGCGGATGCCCAGATCGACGGCGAGGTCGATCGCCTTGCGCATCATGTCGAGCGCCTTCTCGCGCACCTCGGGGTCTTTTGACCCGAGCGGGAACCGCCTGTGACCGGAGAGCATCATGGTGTTGATGCGGCTGTGGGTGTGCCACATGGCGTCGCGGAACCGTGCCCGGTCATGCTCGGTCCAGTCAAGACGGGCCAGTCGCTCGTCGCTTTCGTCGACCGAGAATTCAAGGAAGTTGTATCCCAGCTCATGCACCAGATCGAACGTCTGCTCCCAGCTCAGGCCGCGCGGCAGTGCCTTTTCATATATTCCCAGCGCGTTGGTGACCATGTCAGCGCTCCAGCGAGTTCTGCATGTCACGCAGCGCGGCCCATCCGCCGTCGAGTGCGGTCAGCAGCGCCTCATACGCCTCGAACTTGCGGTCATACACCGCGGTCTGGTCCGCGTGCGGCTCGAACCGCTTGGCGAGCTTCGACATGTTGTCGAACGCCTCCTGGAACGACCCGTACAGGCCTGATCCGACCGCCGCGCACATGGCACCGCCAAGACCGCCCAGTTCGGTTACGGCCACGGTCTCGACCGGCAGGTTGAGCACGTCGGCGAACATCTGCACCCAAGGATCAGAATTGCATACGCCACCGGAGATGCGGATGGCCTTCGGCTTGTGCCCGAGCACGCGCAGCAGCTGCTCGACATGGTGGCGGTGGGCGAATACCACGCCCTCGTACACGGCCCGCAACAGCTGGTCGCGCTCGCTGGAGCTGCGCAGTCCGATGAACGCGCCTTCCGCATCCAGGTTCACGTTGCTGCCGTAGAGGAACGGGAAGAACAGCACGTCGGTGTACTTGGCGTCGGTACGTTCCAGCATCGCTCCGAGTTCGTCGTAGCTGGCGGCTTTGGAGCCGTCTGCCGTCATCATGCGCAGCACGTAGTCGAGGTTGCCGGCGGAGGTCGGGCTGGACGCCTCGACCAAGGTGTTACCGGTGGGGAACACGGAGTTCATGCAGCCGCCGTCGAGCGGCGCCATGGTCTTGCTGGGGAACACGTTGATGTTCCACGTTCCAGCGGTGATGCTGAAGATATCGTCGCTCAGCACGCCGGTGGCGAGCGCGCAGGCGTCGATGTCGAACAGTCCGGCATACACGGGAGTGCCTTCGGCGAGGCCGGTGTTCGCCGCCGCTTCGGCGGTGATGGATCCGCAGCGGTCGGTCGCGCTGACGAGCTTCGGCATGCATTCCAGCATTTCCGGGATGCCGAAGAAGTCGAACAGCCGGCCGTCATATTCACCGGTTTCGAGGTTGACCAGATTGTTGCCGGAGGCGTCGCCACGCTCCTCGAGGATCTCGCCGGTCAGGAAGTGCCGGATGAAGTCCTTGTTGGACAGCACATGCCCGATCCGCGCGTACTGTTCCGGCTCGTTGTCCTTCAGCCAGCGCAGCAGTACCGGGAACTGCATGACCATGACGTGCTGGTGACTGATCGGGTAGATTTCGGCGACGCGGCTCTCGAATTCGTTGGCCAGGTCCGCGGCGCGGCTGTCGGAGGAGAGGATGCCGTCCATGAACGGCTTGCCGTCCTTGCCGAGCACGTACAGCCCCTTGCCGTGGCCGACCGGTACGACGCCGTCGATCTGGCTTCCATCCAGTCCGGCGGATTCCAGCGCGGCCTTGACCGCCTTGCCGATGTCACGCCACATCTGGCCGGGGTTGACTTCGCGGAAGCCGGGACGCCGCTCGATGGCGTCGGTCGGGAACGACGAGACGGACAGTTGCCGGCCATCCTGGTCGACGATGATGACCTTGGTGTTGGTTCCGCCATTGTCAATGGTGAGGAAATGCTTCGTTGCGTTTGTCATGATGATTCCTTATTGAATATGTGCCGATGATATCGCAGCCGCTCAGGCGATCATGTTGAACAGTTCGCCGATCTTGACGGCGACCCAGCCAATCCATGTGCTCACTGCGCCGGTCATGTTGGTGACGGCGGTGAAGTCCTTGGGCAGGTCGATGTTGCTCTGCGTGAACGATTGAGTGACCCAGGGCGCGATATCGGTGCCGACGTAGAGGATGATGATGACGCTCAGCGTGCCGACGATCAGCATCTTGAACATGTTGCGGCGCACGAACGGGGTGACCAGCGCGAGGATGAACACGAGCGACGCGAGGTCGGCGAACGGGAGCATCTCGTTGCCGGGCAGGATGAAGGCGAGCAGAATGGTGATCGGGATGAGCAGCAGACCGGTGGCGAGCACCGAGGAGTCGCCGATGAGCAGCGCGGTATCCATGCCGATGTAGAACTCGCGGTTGGGGAACCAGATCTTGAGCTGCTTCTCGGCGGCGTCACGCACGGAAATCAGGCCTTCGATCAGCACGTCGATCATCTTGGGCAGCAGCACCATGGCCGCGGCGATGTTGATGGCGAGCGTCACGGACTTGTCAGGACTGTAGCCGGCGAGCACGCCGATGAGCAGACCGAGGATGAAACCGATGACCACGGGCTCACCGATGGCGCCGAAGCGCTTGCGGATCTTGTCGGCGTTGAAGTCGACGTTCTTAAGGCCGGGGATCTTGTCGATGATCCAGTTGACGGCGATGGCGAGCGGCGACCAGGCCAGACCGGCAAGGTGCGGGAACGAGATGCCTTCGAGGTTGTATTCCTTCTGGATGTAAGGCGCGGTGAGGTCAGCGACCTTCAGCACGATGGCGAAGATGACCCAGGTGAAGATGACGGCGAACCAGAAGTTGCCGGTGACGGCATAGACCAGCGCTCCGACTTGCAGGAAGATCCAGTAGTTGAAGATGTCGACGTCGATGGTCTTGGTGAGCTTGCAGAACACCATGATGGCGTTGATGACGAGGAAGCCGACGACCGTGGCGACCATGATCGGCGTGCCCCAGCCGACCGTCGAGGCGGTGGGCCAGCCCACGTCAACCGTAGTCAGGTGCAGGCCGAGGCGGTTGACCATCGCCTTCGAGGCGGGGCCGAGGTTGTCAAGCAGCAGGTTGATGACCATATTGACGCCGACGAAGCCGACGCCGACGGTCATGCCGGCCTTAAAGGATTTGCCGATTCCCATGCGGAAGATGAGTCCGACCACGAAGAAGATGATCGGCATCATCACCGAGGCGCCCAGGCCGATGATGGTGTTGATGATTTCCATAATGTTCCTTTCCCGTGCACGAGGCAGGCTGCTTCGCCCGCTGCTCTGCGTTGTTGCCCCGCACTTTCCGTCGGCGTCGGTCTTCGATGAGCCCTGCGCGTCGACAGCCTCTAGCTAACGGCGGAAAGGTCTTGCACACCACCCACGCGATGAACACATGTTCATCGAACACATGAGAGCTGAGTGAGCACATGTAATCGACCTTCTTTTTGCAATCGATTGAGAGCGCTCACATATCAAGGATTCATTGAGTTCTTTCGCGCTCTGAACAATTGTTCAGCATCGTTGCTGCACTGGAAAAACTAACATATGTTCACCGGCCACACCGGATGGAATAGAATAATGCCATGGTTGCAAACAAGCTGACAATGACGACAACTGAGTCGCGAAACCACATCGAGCTCGTGCTGAAAATCGCTCGCATGTATTACACGGACAATCTGACGCAGGCGCAGATTGCCGCGCAGATTGGATACTCCCGCCCCACCATCTCGCGGCTGCTCAGCGAATCGCGCGACCGGGGCATGGTACGCATCGAGATCGGGCATCCACTCGAACGTCTGATGCAGCTGGAGGACGCGCTGGTAAGACGGTACGGGTTGAAATGCGCACGAGTGGCGCAGGTCAATCCCGGGCAGGATCCCAGCACCATCGTCCCCCGATATGCCGCGGCCCTGCTTACCGAAAAGTCGTCGCCCGACTCGCTCATCACCGTCTCCAACGGACGGGCCGTCGCCGCCACGGTCCGCGAAGTCGCCATCCAGGACTGGCCGAAATCCAATGTGGCGCAGATGGTGGGCGCCCTCTCCCCCAGCAATCCGATGACGGATTCGCCCGACATCTGCCGCATGCTCGCCGAACGCCTCGGCGGCACCGTCACCACACTCCACGTACCGATGATCCTCTCCTCCGCCCATATCGCCGCGGCCATGCGCCAGGAGCCACAAATCGCCACCGCGCTGGCGCTCGGCGGCGGCGCCGACGTGGCCCTGGAAGGGGTCGGTGCGACCGAAGGCGACCGCCTCAGTCCGGTGTTCGACGCCTATGTCACACCACACATGGTCAAGGAAATCCGGGCGCAGGGCGCGGTCGCCACCGTATGCGGGCACTTCATCGACGCGCAGGGAAGGCCCGTATGTTCGGAGCTGTCCGACCGCATCATTTCGGTGGAGCTCGATCGCCTGAAGCGCATCGCGCTGGTCATCGGCGTGGCATGGGGGCAGGAAAAAGTCAAGGCCATCAAGGCCTGCCTGGTCGGCAGCTATATTTCCGCCCTCGCCACCGACCAAGCCACAGCCGAAAGCCTGCTCGCCTGACATCCATCCGATCCTGCCCCGCCGGCGGGGCAGGATATGGCCCGGCGTAGTTTGGGCGCGACACTACGGAGTTGACATGGTCTGCCGGCGGTTTTACCCTGAGAGCGTCGGTAGGCGAGGCTACCGCAGGGATATGGGTTGCTGCCGCTAACAGTGGAGACACTGCACGCAGGTCAGCAGTTCTTGTCGGATTAAGGCATGAACTAACGCAACTCCACCGCCCTGCGATGCTGAAGCTTGAACGATGACACGACCAGGGGCAACTCTCGAGAAGTCGCACTTCCTCATGTCGTCAATGTCCGACGGCGTACTGGATCCATTGAGGAGGTGAATGTCATGGACGGCGATTTAGGTCATAGTAGCCGGCTGCGCGATGGCGGTCAACATCACATGCCATCGGGCGCAGCATACGGCCCATTCTCTTCACACGTTTGTACCGCGACCATGGCATTGGCCGTCCGTCACGACACCGCCGCATCCGGCGAGGGCGATCCGATCACTGACTGATTCGGCCCGCATCGACTTCACCGCCTCACGACGACTGCGACATCCCGCATGACGTACGCGCCGAACGCCTGACTCGCGAATCCACATCCCGTTCTCCGGGCTCCCGGCATATCGGCATCATCATATGACGACGCCGATCGGCTATCTGTATGCAGACATACCCGCATATCGGCGCGCCTGCACGCGACCGCCGACGCCCATGACGCGCATTTGCGGCACGGATACCGAGTCGAACGCCCACCGAACGGGAACCGTTTATCTCCTTCGAGATAACGACATGAGAGCGCACAGGTTCCGTTATGTCCAACTTCTTCAATTACTCCTCGTTCCCCGGCATTCGTCCGCGTTCCGGCGCCGACACCGCCGACATGTCCCGCAGCGGTGCCGTGCGCCGCATCGCCGCAGACGTGGTGGTGGCCGCGGGCGTGCTCGCTCTGTTCGGCGTCGTCGCCTGGCTGCTGCCGCAAATCAACGAACCGATCGGCCCGTCAGGTGTGCCGAGCACGGTGAGCGACGATTTGCATCTGCTGCCGTATTACGCGCTGCGTTCGGTGTTCCGCATGTTCATCGCGCTGATTTTTGTCACTGGTGTTCAGCTTCATCTATGGTTTGGCGGCGGCCCGATGCCGGCGACTGCGCATGGTGCTGATACCGCTGCTCGACATCCTGCAGTCGGTGCCGATCCTCGGCTTCCTGTCCGCCACGGTCACCATTTGGATGGTGTTGTTCCCCGGCTCCATTCTCGGCGTGGAGGCGGCGTCGATCTTCGCGATCTTCACCAGCCAGGCGTGGAACATGACCTTCTCCTTCTACCATTCGCTGCTCAGCGAACCGCAGGAGTTGGATGAGGCGGCTCGCTCCATGCAGCTCACGCGCTGGCAGCGTTTCTGGAAGCTCGACGTGCCGAATTCGATGATTCCGCTGCTGTGGAACTGCATGATGAGCGTCGGCGGCGGCTGGTTCTTCCTGACGGCCTCGGAGATGATCTCCGTGAACAACAGGACGTACGCACTGCCCGGCCTCGGCAGCTTCGTGGCGGTGGCGTCCGAGCACGAACAGCTGGGCAAGGTGCTGTGGGCCATCGTGACCATGGTCATCGTGGTGCTGCTCATCGACGTGCTGCTGTGGAAGCCGCTGACGGCGTGGGCCGAGAAGTTCCGCATCACGCAGAACGAGTCCGTGCAGGCCAAGACGAGTCTGGTGCTGTCGGTTCTGCGGCGTTCCGGCATTTCGGATGCGCTGGCTCTCGTGGGCCGGCCCATCGCCGATCTGATGTTCTGGCTGACCCGCCCGCTGGGCCGTACCGGCGCACGCTGGCCGGCCGCCGGCACCCGGCGTCGCACGCTCGACATCGCGTTCATGGCGCTCATGGCTGTGGCCTGCCTGGCCGGCCTGTGGATGCTGGTGCGTTTCATCTCGGACGGCGAGGGGTTCGCCGAGGTCGGCCACGCGATGGTCCTGGGACTGATCACGTTCATGCGCGTGACGCTGCTGACCGTGGTGTGCTCCATCATCTGGGTGCCGATCGGCGTGAAGATCGGCATGAATCCGCGGATTTCCCGGTTCGTGCAGCCGCTGGTGCAGGTGTTGGCGAGCTTCCCCTCGAACTTCACGTTCCCGTTCGTCACACTGTGGTTCATCGCCTGGCATATCGACATCAGCTGGGGCAGCATTCTGCTCATGTCGCTGGGAACGCAGTGGTACATCCTGTTCAACGTGATTGCGGGCGCTTCGGCCATTCCCGATGACCTGCGCGAGGCCACGCGGGCGTTCCATCTGGACACGCGGCAGCGGTGGACCAAGCTGATCCTGCCGGCGGTGTTCGGCTCATGGTGCACTGGCGGCATCACCGCGGCGGGCGGCGCGTGGAACGCCTCCATCGTCTCCGAGATCGTGACCTACGGGCACACCACGCTTACGGCAAATGGATTGGGAACATATATCGCCAATGCGACCGCGGTGGGAGACACCGGCAAGACCATCATCGGGGTTGCCGTGATGAGCGTGTTCGTCGTGGGCGTCAACCGGCTGTTCTGGCGTCCATTGCAGGCGTACGCCGAGCGCCGTTTCTCCGTCGCCTGACGGAGGCCGCACCGGCCGTCCCGGCCCATCGACCCGCAACAATCCAACAGCATCGGCGGCGAGCGCATGTCATTCGAATCCGCCGCGATCATCCGCAAAAAACGTAACAGCAAGGACCATTTATCATGACCATCGCAACTTTTTCCGACCGCACCGCAACCTTCCCGCAGACCGCCGCGACGAACGCCGCCGGCACCGCGATCATCGAGGCGCAGCACGTGGGCAAGACCTACCGCGCCGAGCGCGGTAAAGAGCTGACCGTGCTGCGCGACATCTCCTTCACCCTGCATGAGGGCGAGATCGTGGCGATCCTGGGCCGGTCCGGCGCTGGAAATCCACGTTCCTGCGCATCCTGGCGGGCCTGGTACCCGCGTCGAGCGGTACCGTTACCTACCGCGGCACCGACATCACCGGCCCTAATCCCGGAGTGGGACTCGTGTTCCAGACCTTCGCGCTGATGCCCGTGGCTCACGGTGCAAGCGAATGTGGAACTGGGGCTGGAGGCCCGCGGCGTGCCGCGCGAGGAGCGCCGTCGCGCTGCACTGCAGGCCATCGACGCCATCGGACTGGACGGATTCGAGAACGCGTACCCGAAGGAGCTCTCCGGCGGCATGCGCCAGCGCGTGGGCATCGCACGGGCCCTGGTGGTGCAGCCCGATGCGCTGTTCATGGACGAGCCGTTCTCCGCATTGGATGTGCTGACGGCCGAGAACCTGCGCAACGAGGTGCTCAAGATGTGGAGCGGTGATCAGCGTTCCATCAAGTCGGTGCTCATCGTGACGCACAACATCGAGGAGGCCGTGCAGATGGCGGATCGTGTCGTGGTGCTCGGCTCGCATCCCGGTCATCTCATCGCCGACGTGCCCGTCACCCTGCCGAGGCCCCGCGACCGTCATTCCGCCCAGTTCGAGGCTATGGTCGACACCCTGTATGCGATCCTGACCGGGCAGAGTCGCGATGGCGGGCCGGCGGATACCGCCGACGAGCGCACGGCCGCCGGGGACGGCGTCGCGCATGGCACGTCAGATGGCGCGGCGAGCCAGACCGCGGCAGCGGATCAGGCCCCGGCCCGGGCGAGTGACGCCGACCATCAGGCATCCTCCGACATGCTGCCCAACGCTACGCCGGGAGGCCTGGCCGACTGGTGGAGATCGTATACGATCACGCGCAGGGCATCGACCTGGCCGATCTGGCCGCCGAGCTGTCATTCGAGGTGGACGACCTGTTCCCGCTGATCGACGTCGGAACCATGCTGGGATTGCTGACCGTCGAGAACGGACACGTGACATTGACCGAGCTCGGACGCCAGTGGAGGCAGGCGGACATTCTGACAAGCAAGACGATGTTCGCCGCCATGCTGCAAGACAAGGCACCGCTGGGTGCGGCATCATCGACCGAGCGGTCCGTCACAGCGAACACGGCCGCCTGCGCGGCGAGCTCATCGTCGACCTGCTGAGGGCCCGTCATACGGACACGGAGGCGGAGCGCCAGTTCAACATCGCCATGACGTGGGGTCGATACGGAGAACTGTTCGACTACGACGCCGATGACGACATCATCACCGTCGACGCCGCCAACCCGGCAAACGCCACCCGAGCGGCCGAGGAAGCCAGCGAAACGGACTGAGTTGACCCGCCTCAGCCAACTGCCGCAATGGAAACAACGATCAACCCGACAGCGGAACGGACCGCCCCGAATCGCCAAGGAGGAATCATGAACACGCTACGACTGATACGCTGGCGCGGCGAACGCCACGCCAGCATCACCCAGCGACTGAATTTCGCCGCCCATGCCACGCCAGAGGCCACGCTCGCCTTGGTGTATGCGCACGAATCCGGCTTGGAACCCGACGAGGTTCGCCAGGCGCGTCGGGCTTACGGCGGCAACACCATACCGGCGCCCGACGTCCATGAATCGCCGGCGCGGCGGCTGGTCAGGGCGTTCATGAACCCGTTCATCGGCGTTCTGATGTTGCTGGCGCTCACCTCGTTCGTGTGTTCACTGGCCCAGCGCGGAATCGTGACTTCGGGCACCACTGCGGCGAACGGAGGCGGCACGCCGGTGACCGTGGGCATCATCCTGCTCATGGCGGTGGTGTCCGGTCTGATCCGATACGTGCACGACTCCCGAAGCTCGCATGCCGCCACGGCGCTGGCCACCATGGTGAGTACCACGGCGACGGTGCGGCGGGTCGGTGCCGGCGAGCGGCAGATTCCGTCCGAAGAGCTTGTCGTGGGCGACATCGTGACGTTGTCCGCCGGAGACATCGTCCCGGCCGACTGCAAGCTGCTGGAGAGCCGAGACCTGCGCATCGCGCAGGGGGCGCTCACTGGCGAAAGCATGCCCGTGCGCAAGGATGCTGCCGCACTGCTCGCCGCCGGCGCCAGGGACACCGCGTTGACGGACGCGGCGTGCCTGGTGTTCATGGGCACGACGGTGATTTCGGGTTCCGCGTTGGCAGTCGTCATCGCCACAGGCCGCAGCGCACTGTTCGGCGGACTGTCACGCGCGTTCCAATGGCAGCGGCCGCGCACGCGCTTCGAGCGCGGCATGAACTCCACGTCCTGGATGCTGATGGCGTTCACGGCGGTCACCGTGCCCGTGTCCATGCTGGTCACCGGCATCGCGAGCGGCGACTGGCTGCAGGCCCTGCTGTTCGGCGTATCCGTGGCGGTGGGGCTCACGCCGGAGATGCTGCCGCTGATCGTCACCGTCTGCCTGTCCCGGGGCGCGCGGACGATGGCCTCCGGCAAGGCCATCGTCAGGCGGCTCGACGCCATCGAGACGCTGGGCGGCATGGACGTGCTGTGCGTCGACAAGACCGGCACACTTACCAGCGGCGTCATCAAGCTCGACCGGGCGCAGAGCATGAGCGGGTTGAACTCGTCCTACGTGCTGCATGCGGCATGGCTGACCACACTGATTCCCCACACGACGAGCAATCCGTGGGATGACGCCATCGTCGCAGCCGAAGGTGACTCGGCAAACGATACCGGCGACGTACAGGTCGAGGAGGCACGCCTTTCGATCCGATACGACGCCGGGCGACCGTCATCGTCGCGAAGAGCCATCACCGCGCGGACCGCGAGCACACAGGTGGCAGCGATATCAGTGAGACCAGCGGCGCCGGCGCCGGAACGTCCGGGAACGTCAGCCGCATCATGGTCGTCAAGGGCAGCCGTCTCCGAAATGCTGCCCCGCTGCGACACCGTCATGCGCAATGGAACCGCAGAGCCGCTGACCGATCGACTGCGCGGAACATATGAGCGGCTGATGGCCGACAAGGCGACGCACGGATACCGCGTCCTGCTCGTGGCGCAGCGCTCTGTGACAGACCAGACCACAGTGCAGGACGACCGCGCGCTCACCCTGCTGGGCTACCTCACTTTCCTGGACCTGCCCAAGCCCGATGCCGCCGACACGATCGCCCACATGCACAATGCCGGCATCACCGTGACCATGCTCACCGGCGACGAGCCACAAGTGGCCCGTACCGTCGCCCGGAAAGTCGGCATCAATGCTCGACGGGTGGTCACCGGCCGAACGCTGGACGACATGACGGACACCGCGCTCGGCACCGAACTGCGCCGCGTGAACGTGTTCGCCAAGCTCACTCCCGAGCATAAGGCGCGTATCGTCTCACTGCTGCGCCGCGAGGGGCATTGCGTGGGATACATGGGCGACGGCGTCAACGACCTGCCGGCCATGCACGCCAGCGAAATCGCCATCAGCGCCAGCACCGGCTCCGAGGCCGTCCGACAGTCGGCGGATGTCATGCTCACGCACAAGAACCTCGACGTGCTGCTGCGCGGCATCACGCAAAGCAGGCGCACCTGCGTCAACATGATGAAGTACATCAAGCTGGCGCTGAGCTCGAATTTCGGCAATATCATCTCGGTGATGATCGCCGGCGCGTTCCTGCCGTTCGTGCCCATGGCACCCGTGCAGATGGTGCTGCTGAACCTCATATACGACCTGGCCTGTCTCGCGATCCCATGGGACCGCGTCGACGGCGATGTCCTGCGCTCCCCCGCCCGGTGGGACACGGCGTCTATCGCCCGGTTCATGAGTCGCTTCGGGCCGGTGAGCTCGCTGTTCGATATGGTCACCTTCACCGTGTTGCTCACCCTGCTCTGCCCGGCCGTCGCAGGCGGGAGGTTCCCGGAGCTGCACGGGGATGGGTCGCGTCTGCTGTTCGTCGCCGCGTTCCAGACGGGATGGTTCGTCGTGTCGATGTGGACCCAGATCACGGCACTGCACATGCTGCGCACCGAACGCGTCCCGTTCATCGGGAGCCGCGCGTCGGTGCCGCTGGTCTGCACGTCGCTCGCGGCGCTGACTATCGCCACGGCGCTGCCGTTCACGCCGGTCGGCGCATGGATGGGTTTCCACGTACCTCCGGTGTCGCTGTTCGCGCTGCTCGCCATCGTCATCGCCGGTTATGCCGTGACGGTACTTGCCGTCAGAACCCTGTATCTGCACCGTCAGCAGCCGCTGCTGTGACTTCTGACCGCCCGGCGCTCCTGCGGAACCGATGGAATCCGCAGGAGCGCCGGGCGGGCACCCCCGCGTTATCATCCTCTCCCCGTACCACCACCGTCTCCCGCATCCATTCAAACGAAGGAACTGATCATGACAGTCTGGACCGCAATCGTCACATCACAGGTGTTCGCCATAACCCTGCGCATCCTGCTCAGCATCGGGCTCGGCGCGCTCATCGGATTGGAACGGCAGCTGCGCGCACGCAGCGCGGGCATCCGCACGAACGCGCTGGTGTCGTTGGGTTCCTGCCTGTTCACCACTGTTGGCGTCTATACGCTCGCGGCCGGCACCGGAGACCCCACGCGCGTGGCCGCGCAGGTGGCGTCCGGCATCGGCTTCCTCGGCGCGGGCGTAATCCTCAAGCAGGGTGTGTCCGTGTCCGGGCTCAACACCGCGGCCACGCTATGGGCGTCGGCGGCGGTCGGCACGTTGTGCGGCTCCGGCATGGAAGCGGCCGCCGCAATCGGGGCCACCGCCATCATGCTCGCCAACATGATGCTCCGGCCGATCGGCGCGGCCATCGACGCCCGGCGCACCGCGCAATCGCATGAGGCCGAGGGCATCCGTTACACCCTTGAGGTCAAATGCCTGCGTAAGGACGAGCAGGCCATCCGCGCGCTGGTGTTCAACGCCCTGCATCAGCCCGGTTTCATCGTCCAGTCCATCGCGGCTTCGGATCTTCCCGATGATCTGGTGGTCATCACCACCGTCGTCGCCACCCACATGAGCAGCAACATCGACATCGAAAGCAGCATCGAAACAGTCACCACGCCCGAGGTCCTCGGCGTCAAATGGGATGCCGAGCAAAATCACCGCCGTGGATTAAACGTGACCGTCATGAATCCGCGTCATGAATCTGCCCGCCGCGAATGATCAGCCGCGTGGCTCGCCAGTGGGAAAGCCCGCCTGCGTTGGTCGGAATACTCGTGAAGTAGGTCACGTTGTCCACCTTGACGCTCTGGTCGGCGGCACGGACCCAGCTGCCGTTAGCGGAGCCCTTCTCGAAGACGACGGCGTTGCCGCCGCTGTCGCTGACAGAGAACAGGGCGCCGCCGATGCCGTTGTGCTGCTTGTCGATCTTCTTCATGGTGAAGAATCCCAGCTTGACGACCGTGGTGGCGGCCTCGGAATCGGCGCCGCCATTGTAATTGGCGGTCGCGGAGTTCGTCACCTGATCGTCGACGGCGGCTTTGGCGACGACGGCGTTGTACAGCAGGACGAGCTTCTGCCCATCCTTGCCGGCCACGGCGATGGCCTCGCGAATGTTGCCGTCCCACTTGTCGCTGTCCACGGCCTTCAGGCCAAAGGAAGTCAGCTTGCCCGTCGGCATTCGCGACCGGGTCGATGTACGCGGCGATACGATATGCCGTATACGTGCTTTTCGATGTATCGGCATCATCGGCCTTGTTCAGGGTAATGGTTGACGGCGTGGCCGTTTCGGGCACTGTGAGCGTATCGGTATCGGCATTGACCGTCATGGTCCCCAAGGCCATGCCGCCCAAGGCAGCCGCAACCGCCGCGACGCCGGCGATGAGTTTCTTGAATTGCATAGGAACCTTCCTGCTCCTTCATCGGCTATTTGAATCCCCGGCATGACGAGAATGAGTCATGGACCGGCGATTCCTGTGTTCCTGTCATAGCGGACGAGTCCGCCATGTTGTGGAGCCTGTATCCTTCACCACAAATTCGCTCGCGGGCTTCTGGCCCCGGCGTCTACCGCAATGTGAACGTACCCATCACCTTGTCCGGGGCGTATTCGGCGAAGTCGTCGCTGGCCGCCGCAATATGGCTTTCTCCGCGCCAATCGGTCAACGACCAGCTGTCCCAGCTCATGGTGGCGCCGGCAATCCCGCCGTCGTCCCCGCCGATATCGACGGGGCACCGGAACCTACGATGGATTGCCCTTCGGCGAGCGCGATGTCGTCCATGATTCCGCTGATGCGTCCGAGCGTCGTCTTGCCCTTCTTGAGATCGAACGTCAGGTTCAGCCCGCTGAGCGTGCCGGGCACGTGGCTGCGCACGGTCACGGCGATGATGCGCTTTCCGGTGTCCACGGTCGACCCGCCGGCATCCGCCCCCTGCTGGATGCCCCGGTCCTCGATGCCCGTGATCTCCAGCGGCGCGGACGGCGCCTCGGCGGCGGGCAGCCCGAGCTTGCCGCGCAGGTAGACATCCGCTTCGCTGACGCCGTAGGCATCGAGCGAGATCAGCTCGTCGCTGGCGGACGGCGTGACCGAGTCGGCGACATACGAGGCCTGCCGGGCCTTGGCGTCGTATTCGTTGGCGACGACGGCCGCCGCATTGGCGACCTCATCGGGCCAGGTGCGTGACCGCAGCGCCTTGGCGGTGGCGCGCAGCACGGTGGCGGCCTTTCCCGCGGCGGCCCTCGTGGCCTTCAGATCACCGCCGTACAAGGTGTTCATCGCGTCGCGCAACGGCTGGATCGACGGCTTGACGGCTTCCAGATAGTACTGCCCCGCGTCCTTCTCGCTGAGCCTGGCCCCCTTGGCGGGATGCTCCGAGGTGTCGGACGTGTTGACAAACGGCGCGTCGCCGTCCAGGGCGTATTTGGCGTCCTGCGGGCACACCACGCCCGTGATCGCGGTCACGATGCCGCCCGGATCGCCGCCGAACATATACCCGACACCCAGCGACGCGCCTATGGCGACGCCCATCGCCACGACGATGCCCACCGCCTTGCGCACCGGGTGGTAAGTCATACGCCGGAGTTCGGCGTCGGCTTCGACGACGGCCTGCTCATGGGTGAGCGGCATATCGTCGTCATCGATGCCGTCCGCATCGGAACCGTGCCGACTGTCGTGTAACCTTGCCATGCATAACCTCGCTAGTTGTACAGTGAACTGGAGATGCTGATCAGGTCACCATCGCCCAGCCCTTCCCATGTCGCGCTGTTGGCGAACTCGAATTCCAGGTTGAAGCTCTGCCGGTTCGGCGCCAACATCGTGCCGTACCGGCCACCGATACGCCAATGCCGTTCCTGGGTGGAGTCGAGATAGCCTCCCCACTGGTCGGCCTCGGTGTACAGCACGGTCGTGTCGTAGAGCACCGCCCGGAACCTGACGGTCAGCCGGTTCCGGGACAGGTCGACCTTGCCGGTCTGTATATAGTCACGGTCGAAATCGTCTATGGTAATCCCGTGTTGCTCGCGCAGGTCGGACGCCGCGGCCTGGTCCTCATCGGACATGTACGAATCGTCCCGGCCACTCTCGTTGTCGTCGACCGTTATCTCGTACGCGGTCACGTCGCCGTATCGCTTCACGAAGTCGCCCCAGCTGTCGCCCGGCTGGACGCCGCGGGACGTGACCAGCGCATGATCGCAATCCCTCTTGTCGATACGGCACCGTGCGCCGCGCTTGACGCCGCTGCTGGTGGCGTCGTCGCTGAGAATCGTGTACTGGCTGGGGTAATGCCATGTGCGCGCCGAGCTGATCGGCTTGCCTGTGGACGGCTGTCGCAGCGAATATTCACTGACCGGCAGGTAGCCGATCGGCGGGTTGTCATGGAATATCAGCAGCGTGGTTTTGTCGCGGATCTGGAGCCCGAAGAAGATCAACGCCACCACGGCCGCGATGGCCGCGAACACGACGGCCACCGTGCGATGCGATTCGCGGTCGATCGCGGCGAACTCGTGCTCCAGATGGCGCATCGCCTCCGCGTCGCCTTCGCCGGCCGAAGATGCGGTGGAGTCCTTGGGCTTCCCCGCATTGCCGGATTTCCCGAAGCCGCCTGGTTTGGCGGGGTCCTTGCGTTTCTCGGCGTTCCCGCCGAACCGGCCGGACTTGCTGAAGATGTCATCGTCGCCGTCGAAATCATGTTCTGACATTGCCGTCACCTGACCTTGAACGCGTTCAGCACGTCATAGCCGCCTGATTGGACCGCAGTGAACGATGCGAGGTGCTGCTCCCCCGCCTTGTCCTCCACATACCATGCCGACGGCACGAAACGGTCGCCGCCGCGCAGCAGTTTCGGGTCGATTTCCATGGTGAGCTTCACCGTGTCCCCCTTATGGATGCCGCCGTGCTCGATGATGTCGCCATCGTCATCGAACTGGATGTCGGAGCTGGCCCTCACGCCGGTCTCGCGGATGGTGCCGTCTTCGCTCAGAAGATTGAATTTGATGGACAGCCCCGTTATCTCGGCCGGGACCTGGTCGGTCACGGTGACGGTGAAACAGTGCCGGTCGACTTCCTGCTGACCGCCGTCCTTGGTGGTCTCCAGTCCCTTGCAGGCTCCGCCGTCGGCAATGTCCCGTATGTCGAACGGGACGGCCGTCTCCGGCTCGTCGGGCAGTTTCAGCGCGCTGCGGATTACCTGCTGCGCTCCGGATGGCCTGAATTCGCCGAACACCATCCAGTCGATCGCCTCGCCGTTGCGGTTGCCGGCGAGGTTGGTATAGATCGCCGCGCGCTCCTGATATTCGATGATGACCATGCGGATCTGCTTGGTCAGTGATTTCGGCCAGGTGCGGGCGGCGAGGGTCTCCGCCGCCTGTTGCGAGAGGTCACGGGCCTTGGCGGCGGACTTGTTCACCGCATCCTTGTCGCCGCCGACCGCGGCGAGGCGCACGGCGTCGTATGCCGCGGCCGTGCCTTTCACCGCCTTTGCGAAATACGGGCCGGCCTGGGATCGGCCCAGCTGAGGGCCGGACGGCTGCAACGGCTTGAACCCGCCATAACAGTAGTCCTTCTCGTCCGCGACTCCGGTCTGGTGCGAACAGTTGACAGGGGAGCCGGTCTGGAGGCTGCGCCGCCAGCAGAATCCACTCACCAGCGATGCGACGATGACCACGACGACCAGCAGCGTCATCCGGCGGTGCCGTTTGCGCAGCAGTGTGACGGCCTCGGCATCGACCTCGGCGGATTCGGCGTCGTCGGTGATGTCATCGGTGATGCCGTGAATGTCCTCGGAGGCATCGCTCACATCGCGGGTCTCATCGGCGACCGGCGTATCCCAACTCTTCTGCGCCTTCATCACCACCATCCTCCATTGCCCGAATCCCAATCCGACATAATCGACGCCATCTTATCAGCCACAACACAACCCCGCTAGGCCAATCCCACGATGTTAAGCCCGGGGACTGTCGAGCGAAGCGAGACTGGGGGGGGTGGTCAATCACAGATATCCCGACACCCCAAATACAAGGTCCTCATGAAAATGTATCGATTACCCCAAAGAGTGCGCATGAAAATGCAAGGAACACTGCAATGAAGCGGTTTCCCACGGCTGATCTCATTGACCCGGAACACCACCCCAGTTCACAGGTCATAGATATAACGTCGCACGGAATATATAGCAATGTGCCCCGGCATCCGAAGAGGCCGGGGCACATGTATTCATGTGGTCAGCTGCTAGAGCCGAACCGACGAATCAGAACTCGCGCCATGGACGGTCGCCAGACCGACCATCAAACAACACAGCGCGGCGCGCCAACCGCGAGTTCTGATTGAAGCGACGCAGGAGCGGAGATCAGAACTCGCGGTTGGCGCGGTAGAACTTGATCAGGGACTGGGTGGAGGCGTCCTGGGCGGCGAGGGCGTCGTCGTCCTGGGAGATGGCCGGGGTGATCTGCTTGGCGAGCTGCTTGCCGAGCTCGACGCCCCACTGGTCGTAGGAGTCGAGGCCCCACACGGTACCCTCAACGAAGGTGATGTGCTCGTACAGGGCGATGAGCTCGCCAAGCGCGAACGGGGTCAGAGCCACACCGAAGATCGAGGTGGTCGGGCGGTTACCGGCGAACACGCGGGCCGGAACGATCTCTTCCGGGGTGCCTTCGGCGCGGACCTCGTCAGCGGTCTTGCCGAATGCCAGCGCCTTGGTCTGCGCGAAGTAGTTGCCCAGGAACAGCTCATGCACGTCCTGATCGCCGTCCTTGGTCGGGTTCGGGGTGTTGACGAACGCGATGAAGTCGGCCGGGATGAGCTGGGTGCCCTGGTGGATCAGCTGGTAGAAGGCGTGCTGGCCGTTGGTGCCGGGCTCGCCCCAGAAGATTTCGCCGGTCTCGGAGGTGACGGGGGTGCCGTCCCAGCGCGCGGACTTGCCGTTGGATTCCATGGTCAGCTGCTGCAGGTAGGCCGGGAAGCGGTGCAGGTACTGGTCGTACGGCAGCACGGCGTGGGAGGCGACCTTGAAGAAGTTGCGGTACCACACGTTCAGCATGCCGAGCAGCACGACGACGTTCTTCTCGAACGGGGTGTTGGCGAAGTATTCGTCGATCTCGTGGAAGCCGTGCAGGAACTCCTCGAAGCGGGCCGGGCCGAAGACCACGGCGAGGGAGGTGCCGACGGCGGAGTCGACGGAGTAACGGCCACCGACCCAGTTCCAGAAGCCGAACGCGTTGTTCGGGTCGATGCCGAACTCGGCGACCTTCTCCAGGTTGGTGGAGACGGCGACGAAGTGCTTCTTGATGGCTTCGGCGTTCTTCTCGTCGGAACCGTCGATGGCACCCTTGGCCTTGAGCTCTTCGAGCAGCCAGGTGCGGGCCTCACGGGCGTTGGTCAGGGTCTCCAGCGTGGTGAAGGTCTTGGAGACGATGATGAACAGGGTGGTCTCCGGGTCGAGGCCCTTGGTCTTCTCGGCCAGGTCGTTCGGGTCGATGTTGGAGATGTAACGGGCGGAGATGCCGGCGTCCGCGTAGGGCTTGAGCGCCTCGTACACCATGACGGGGCCCAGGTCGGAGCCGCCGATGCCGATGTTGACGACGGTCTCGATCTTCTTGCCGGTCACGCCGGTCCACTTGCCGGAACGCACTTCGTCGGCGAAGGCGTAGATGCGGTCAAGCACCTCGCGCACGTCCTTGACGGTGTCCTGACCGTCGACGATGTACTTGCCCTCGTCCTCGACCGGGCGGCGCAGCGCGGTGTGCAGCACGGCGCGGTCCTCGGTGTTGTTGATGTGCACGCCGGTGTACATCGCCTTGGTGCGCTCGTCGAGCTTGACGGCCTTGGCGAGGTCGGCGAACAGCTGGAGGGTCTCCGGCTTGATCAGGTTCTTGGACAGGTCGAAGTGCAGGTCGCCGGCGTCGAACGACAGCTTGTCGACACGCTCGGCGTCATCGGCGAACCACTGCTTGAGGCTGACGCCCTCGGCCTGCAGCTCGTCATAGTGCTTCTGCAGCGCGGCCCACTCGGGGTCTTGGTGGCGTCAACTGGCGGATTGATGGCCATGGTATTGGTCCTTTCATCATCACTGTAGCGCCGGAGTCGGCTCTCCAATGCTGGCGGGCCACACCGGTTACTTCGCTTACCAAGATACTCAC